>MDSV01237528.1_pt1 | contig 13811 bp, 18 predicted proteins | sample 810851 | NCBI WGS metagenome assembly MDSV01 (sample SAMN05326640, study PRJNA326480) | marine metagenome | isolation source: seawater | place: Atlantic Ocean: North East | collected 2012 | reverse complement strand
TAGAAAATTTTTTAAACTATAAACTAGCATCCCCTTATAAAGAAACTTATAAGGAAATTATTATATTAAATTATAATGTGATGCCTAAAAAAATTATTATACAAATTGAGTCTGTCAGTAGTATTGAGGATGCGACTCCTTTTATTAATCGTAGTCTCGTAACTTTGAAGAAAGAGTTACCGGCAACTAGTTTAAATGAGTTTTATTGGCATCAGTTGGTAGATAAGAAAGTTATAAATCATGAAGGTCTTGAATTAGGACTTGTGGAGTCTTTGTTTACTAGTGGAGAAAGTGATATTTTGGTTATTAAAAGTAATAAGAAAGATAAAAAAGAAATTTTAATTCCATTCATAAATGATTTCATAATTGATGTTGATTTGGATAATGCGGTTATAAAGGTAAAATGGTATGAAGAATTATAATTTAATTACTATTTTTCCTGAATTTATTTTCTCATTTCTAAGGCATGGTTTCATAAAAAGAGCTATTGATTCTGAACTGCTTACAACAAATATTATAAACCTTAGGGATTTTTCAAATAACAAACATAAAAAAGTTGATGATAAAGCCTATGGTGGTGGCCCTGGTATGGTTCTAAGTTATGATGCTTTAAAAGGATCAATAAAATCTATTCAGCATACTAGCCATATAGTCTACCCATCACCCCAAGGCAAACCTTTGGTTCAAAGTGACCTGAAGCGCCTTTCTTCTATGAATGATATTACTTTTATATGCGGAAGATATGAGGGTATTGATGAAAGAATAATTACAGAACATGTGGATGAAGAAATATCTTTAGGAGACTATGTTATATCTAGTGGAGAATCTGCCTCATTAGTTCTTCTAGAAGGTATTACCAGGCTTATACCTGGGGCAATAGATGATTATGAGTCAGTCTTAAATGATTCTTTTCAAGATGGGATATTAGACCACCCTCAATATACCAGGCCAGATTCAATTGATGGTCTGATGGTTCCAGACGTTTTACGAAATGGCAATCATTCCGAAATACAAAAATGGAGAAGAAAGCATGCATTGGGAGCAACATGGCGTAAAAGACCAGATTTATTAAAAAACGTGAAACTTTCAGAAGAAGATGATAGACTTCTCGAAGAATATAAAATAGAGTTTAAAAGCCATGGGAACAAATAAAATAATAAGTAAAATTGAGTCTGATCAATTAAAAAAATATGATGAATTTGCTAGCGGCGACACTGTGGAAGTTTTCGTAAAAGTTAAAGAGGGCAAACGAGAAAGATTGCAGTCTTACGAAGGCGTTGTTATTGCTAAAAAGAATAGAGGAATTAGCTCTTCTTTTACTGTAAGGAAAATATCTTATGGCGAGGGTGTGGAGAGAGTTTTTCAGCTCCACAGTAATGTAATCTCTGATATAAAGGTAAAAAGAAGGGGAAATGTTAGAAGAGCCAAGTTGTATTATTTGCGTGAAAGATCAGGTAAATCAGCGAGAATCAAAGAGAAGATTAAATAACTAGTGGTATAAGCCATTTGAAGACTGTATTCATAGCACTAGGCAGTAACTTAAATAATCCAGTACGTCATGTTTGCCAGGGCATAAGAAATATTGACAGAAACCCCGATATTGAAGTTTTAAGTAAATCCTCCCTATATATATCATCACCTCTAGGGCCGCTAAATCAACCAGACTATATTAACGCAGTAATAAAAGTATCTACCACGCTAACCCCAATAAATTTATTAGATGAATTACAGGTCATAGAAAATCATCATAAACGTGAAAGATTAGAGAGATGGGGGCCACGAACGCTAGATTTAGATATATTAATATATGACAGGGTAGAGATAAATAATGCAAGATTGACCATCCCTCATCCACAAATGATATATCGTGAATTTGTATTATTGCCATTAAGAGAAGTGACAAACAATAATTTTAATTTACCAAAATTTGGTAAGTTGTCCCATTATATTAAATAAGTTGCTAATATATTACTATGATGAGCAAAAACAAATTTATTGTGGTAGAAGGTCCGATAGGCGTTGGCAAGACAACACTAGCAACAAAACTATCTAATACTTTTAACTCTAAACTCATTTTAGAAAATTTTTCCGAGAATCCATTTTTAAAACATTTTTATAGAGATCCTAAAAGATATGCTCTTCCTACACAAGTAAGTTTTTTGTTGCAAAGGTCATCTGAGCTTAAGAATATTCAATTAAAGGAAATGGCAAAGACCAACTTAATATCGGATTATTTTATAAATAAAGATAAGTTATTTGCGGAAACAAATTTAAATAAAGAAGAATTAGTTCTATATAATAAGATTTATCAAGGTCTGGATATTTCTGATGTCAAACCTAGTTTAATTATCTATCTTCAAGCAGATGCAGCAACTTTAATTAAACGAATAAAATCTAGGGGAGAGCAATTTGAATCACCTATTACAGAAGGTTATCTGCAATCTGTGATTGATGCATACACTAATTATTTTCATAACTACAACGAATGCCCGATACTTATTATTAACACATCAAATGTGAATATTAATAAATCAAATGATTATATTATGCTCGTTGAAGAAATTAATAAAAATATAAAAGGAAAAAAATATTTCAACCCTTCAACGTTAAGAAGTTAATCTATGAAAAAAATTACATTGAAAGCAATCCAGGCAATGACTAAAAGTAATATTCCGATAGCTTGCCTAACTGCCTATGATGCAAGTATTGCAAAATATATTGATGAATGCGGAATAGATATAATCTTAGTTGGAGATTCGCTAGGAGAGGTAATCCAAGGTGCCAATAATACACATAAAGTGACTATGGCTGATATGGAATATCATACAAAAATAGTATCTGCTGGCAGAAAAAATGCTTATTTAGTTTCTGATATGCCAAAAAATTCTTTCAAAGATACTAAGAGTGCAATTGTGAATGCGAGAAAATTGCTAAGCAATGGAGCTGAAATGATTAAATTAGAAGCGAGCATTTCAGATATAAATACTATAGAAGGTCTTGTAAAAAATAATATACCTGTTTGTGCTCATATAGGAATTCAACCTCAGAATATTAAACTAAAATCTCAATATAAAAAAAAAGGCAAAACTAAATCAGAAAAGATTAAGCTATTAAACGAATCTCTATTGTTCCAAGAAGCAGGTGCAGATTTAATTATACTTGAATGTATTGATGAAAAACTAGCCCAAATAATTTCTGAAAAACTACATATACCAGTTATAGGGATTGCTTCTGGTAGATTTTGTACTGGTCAAATTCTAGTAACTTATGATTTATTGGGAATTAGCTTTAATGGTTTGCCAAAATTCATCAATAAGAAATATTTATCAATTCCCAGTATTGAAGAGAGAATTATTAAGTTTATAGAAATCACTAAAGAGTCACTGGGTTAGGCATTAGTATTGTGAAAATAATTAAATCCATCGCGGAAATGTTAGATTGTATTTCATCTATTCAAGATAATGACAAGATTTCTTTAATCCCGACTATGGGAAATCTTCATAAAGGTCATTTGAGCCTGATTAATCATTCAAAAAACCATCCATCAAAAATAATTGTCTCTATTTTTGTAAATCCTCTTCAGTTTAATGATGCTGATGATTTTAAAAATTATCCAACAAGCCTAGAATCAGATTTAAATATTTTACAAAAGCAAGGGGTTGATTATGTATTTGTGCCTGATAGAGATGAAATTATACCTCTAGATATTAAATATATATCATTACCTACCGGCTTTAATACAGAATTATGTGGTAAATTTAGGCCAGGACATTTTGAGGGTGTTTTGACAATAGTTAAACAATTAATAAATATTATAAAGCCTAATTACCTTTTCTTTGGTGAAAAAGACTATCAGCAAACTTTATTGATTAAGTTTATACTTCAGGAATACTATAGCAGTAAAAAAATTAAACTTATCACATGTCAGACAGTAAGAGAGGCTAACGGTCTAGCATTAAGTTCCAGAAATAATATTTTAAACGAAAACTTTTTAAATATTGCGTCAACCTTATATCAAGTCATGCTTGAGCATAAGAATAATAGTTCCAAGTTAAATTGGGATAGATATAAGGATATTGAGATTGAGTATTGTGAAAAATTTGGGCTTAAGGAATTATATGATCTTCATGGTATACGTTTACCTTCTGATTATGATAACCATGATCATTTAAAAAAGACAAGATTATTTGTTTCTGCTCATATTCAAGGGATTCGTTTAATAGACAATATAGAAATTGAGTAGTAAAATAACATATGGTTAGAACATTTTTAAATTCCAAAATACACAAGGCAACAGTTACAGGCTCGAGAATTGACTATGAAGGTTCATGTGAAATTGATACCTCATTGCTTAATGCTGCTGGTATTAAGCCTTATGAAAGAATAGATATATATAACATTACTAATGGAGAAAGATTTACTACTTATGCGATTGAGGGAAAGCCTGAGACTGGAGTTATTTGCGTAAATGGCGCAGCTTGTCACAAAGTTAAAATCAATGATAGTATAATAATATGCACATATGCAGATCTAAGTGAAGCTGAATTTATCAATCATAAGCCAACTGTCATACGAGTAAATGAACAGAATAAAATTCTGGAGTCGCAAAGCCATATTAATGTGAGTTTAGTAGAAAAATAAAATGAGTATTTTGGTAAATATAAATAATATAGGCGGGTCAATCACAAAAGAAGATGACCGTTATACTGTTAAAGACAATACATCACTTAATAATTTAGTAGTTAGTAGTACAGACTTAAAACCAATGAAAAGCACGTCAGGACATAATCATAAAGGCCAGGAAGAAGTATATTTTTTCATCAGAGGTGAGGGTAAAATGGAATTAGATGGAAAAGAGATTGCTGTAAAAGAGGGAGATACTATATTGATTGAAGATGGAGTTTTTCATAAAGTACATGCTGGCCCAAAAGGATGTTACTTTGTTTGTGTTTTTGATGGCAAGAGATCTCACTAAAAAATAATTTTACTTATTTTTTTTACTTTATCCATCAATAGTATTTTATTTGAATTATTTAATGTTAAATGACCTAGCTTTCTATTCTTTCTTTCAGATTTTCCATAGTCATAAAAATGAGCAGGGCCATTCTCATCCATAACTTTTTTACTGGGCATTTTGGATAAAATATTTAGCATAGCTGAGTTACCTTTAACTTTTATAGAATCAATTTTCATATTAGATATAGCTAGTATATGTGCTTCGAACTGACTTAGGTTTGCACCAGATATTGTCCAGTGTCCAGAATTATGTACTCTAGGCGCCATTTCATTTGCTACTAATTGCCTAGTATCATCCAAAAAGAATTCTATCACTAGGACTCCAACATAGTTTAATTCTTTGGTAATCTTATTGTGTATAATTTCTGCATCTCTCTGTAATTTAACATCTTGATAAGGAGCTATACTAATATTCAAAATTCCATTTTTGTGATAATTCTCTACAAGTGGATAAAAAAATGTTTCTCCTGATATGGTCCTCACTCCTATTAATGATAATTCTGTTATGAAATCTACTTTATTTTCTAAAATAGAGCTAGTTCCACCTGATAAATCCCAAACATCTTTAGGAGATTTATCATTTATAACTATTTGATTTTTCCCATCATAGCCAAACTTTCTAGATTTCAGAATTGAGTTTGTTCCAATTTTGTCAATGCCTTTATTAAGATCTTCTAAAGATTCAATAGAGATATAATTTGTTGTTTTTATTTTATTTTTAACAAATAAATTTTTTTCATGAAGCCTATCTTGACAAATTTCTACTGCAGAAGCAGTCGGATAAACAGGTATATGTTTCTCAATATATCTTAAAGCACTTGCTGGCACATTTTCAAAATCAATTGTTACTACATCACATTTTTTAATAAGAATATCTAGAGAATCCTTGTGATCATACTCTGATTTAATACATCTAGTAAATTTTGATGCGGGGGGATTTTCTGAAGGATCTACTACTAAAAAATCAATTTCATGATTTTTCGATGACATTTCTATCATCATCATAGCTAGTTGACCACCACCAAGAATACCGATCCGCATGTTATTTTCTTGGATCTCCATTTTTTAGTACAGTTTTTGTTTGTTTAGATCTAAATTCAAGTAATTTATTTTTTATCTCAGGGTAATTGTTACCTAGGATACTTGCCGCTAACAACGCAGCATTTTTTGCTCCAGCTTCGCCAATAGCAACTGTAGCCACTGGTATGCCTGCAGGCATTTGGACTATTGATAATAATGAATCTATGCCATCTAAACTTTTACTTTTTATTGGAACTCCTATTACAGGCAGATGTGTTTTTGAGGCCGTCATGCCTGGTAAATGCGCTGAGCCACCTGCACCAGCAATAATCACCTCAATTTTTTTGGTTTCCGCGGAAGAAGCATATTCATAGAGTAGATCTGGTGTTCTATGCGCTGAAATAATTTTACATTCATAAGATATTTTAAGCTTATCAAGCATATCTGCAGTATGTTTCATCGTCGGCCAATCACTTTTTGACCCCATGATTATTGTTACGAGATTAGTCGATTTCTTCATAATGAGATTGTATCAGTATCAAATGTTGGATAACAATGATTATTATGTTTTATTGGTCAAATCGACATATGTTTTATATAATCTTATTTAAATATAAACCGGATTAAGTAATACATGATAGTTGTAACAGGTGGCGCAGGCTTTATAGGTAGTAATTTAGTTAACACTCTTAATAAAAATGGCATTAAAGACGTCCTAATTATTGAAGAATTAGATAAGTACACAAAAAAATTTGAAAATCTCAAAAATCTTGAATATCTTGATTGCATCAGCAAGGATACCTTTTTGAGCGAAATAAAAAATAATAAATATGCTGATGAGATTAAATATATTTTTCATTTAGGGGCATGTTCCAAGACGACAGAGCCTGATAGAAATTATATTATGTCAACCAACTATGATTATTCTGTAGAATTACTTCAATATTCAGCAAATAGAAACATACCACTGATTTATGCATCTTCAGCTTCCGTCTATGGAGCCGGCAATAAATTTTATGAGGATCCTAAATATGAGTCATATCTGAACCACTATGCAGAATCCAAACTAATGTTTGATAATTATTATAGAGAAAATATTTCAAAGATAAGTTCTCAGGTTGTTGGGCTAAGATATTTTAATGTTTATGGACCGAGAGAACATCACAAAGAAGGCATGTCTAGTGTAGTCTATCATTTTTATAATCAGATGAATTCATCAAGCTGCATAAATCTATTTAAAGGTAGTCATGGATATGAGGATGGTGAGCAGAGAAGAGACTTCATTTATGTTCAAGATACTATTGATTTAAAATTATGGTTTATGAACAATTCAGAATTATCAGGAATATATAATGTTGGAACTGGAACCAGTAGACCATTTAATGATATAGCAAAGTCAGTGATAAGTTTTTTTGGCGATGGACAAGTTAATTATGTTGATTTTCCGAAAAACTTGGAAGCTCAATATCAAGCTTACACACAAGCTGATATTAGGAAACTTAGAGAAATAAATTACACATCAGAATTCACTGACTTAGAATCAGGAGTTAGCCAATACCTTAAATGGCTAGCAAGATAATTATGCTAGATGAGAAAAATTTTTTAATTATTGCTCCATCATGGATAGGAGATCTAGTTATATCTCAATCACTATTGATTCAGCTAAAATCTGAGCATCCAAACTGCAGAATAGATGTAATTGCAAGAGATGAATTGCATCCAATCATCAGCTTGATGCCAGAAGTTAATAAAATATACCCTCTCAATATAGAGCATGGCTCATTTGGTTTTCTTAAACGACTACAATTAGCAAATAGATTGAAGAAAAATTTCTATACAACCTCATTTGTCTTGCCTAATAGTTATAAATCTGCGCTAATACCATGGATGGCTGGCATTCCGAAAAGAATTGGTTATCTTCGTGAATTTAGACATATTCTTATAAATAAAAAATATAAATACATCAAGCATTCGAATACTATGGCAAATAGATACCTTAAACTAGCTGATTATGAGTACACTAATCAAATTAAACCACAATTGAATATTAAAGAAGAAGAAAATCAGAAGGTAATAAAAAAATTTAATATCAATATTGAAAAAAAAATCATAATACTTTGTCCTGACGCAGAGTATGGAGAAGCAAAAAAATGGCCAATTAATAAGTGGATACATTTGTCAAAGTCCTTCGATAAGAATGAGCATGATCTTTACTTTTTAGGAAAAGATAAATCTATTGATATAGAGATTGAAAAATTATGCATTCAAGAAAATATTTTTTCATTGATAAATGAGACTACTCTTTCAGAAGTAATCAGTTTATTAAATCTTAGTAGTTTAGTTATTTCTAATGATTCTGGTTTAATGCATGTAGCTGCATCTGTGAATGCAAATATTATTGCGATATTTGGTTCTACCTCACCCTTCTATACCCCACCTCTTATTGACTCTCATCAAGGTGAAATTATATATAAGCAATTAGATTGCAGCCCTTGTTTCAAAAAGACATGCCCATTAGGACATCTTAATTGTTTGAACAAAATTAGCTCAGAAGAAGTATTTGAAAGTACGAGAAAATATTTATTATGACCCAATAAATTTTTGGATATCAATTATAGATTTTTTCTCGTTAATAGAAATATTTATATTCTTATTATTATTATCACTAAAATCTAATCTTTTTCCAAAATCATTTATTGTTTGCCATCTCAGACTTGTCGAGGACCTTTTTGATGGATAAAATGCTATAGTTTTTTTGTTTAGAGCTCCAGCTATATGTAGAGGTCCGGTAGAACCAGAAATAAAAATATCACAATTATTAATATTAAATATAACCTCACTCATTTTTTGTGTTGGAGTAATTACTTTTATTTTTACAGTTGAGGCTAGTAATAATTTAAGGGATCTCGCCATTTCTTGTTCATCGTTTGAGCCATGAATTAAAAAATTATAGTCATCAAATTTTCGTAATCCTTGACATAAACGAGAATATACATCAAGTGATAAATTCTTGGATGAACCCCCAGTACCTGGATGTATAAATATGATTTTCTTCTCAGAATTTATTTGATATTCATCAAAAAACTTTATTCTTTTATGCTTACTTTCTTCATTGTCTAATATTAAATACGGAGGTAATTCAATTTCAGAAGGTTCGCTAAGCTTGATTATTTCGAAAAGCTTTATTATGAGATCTGTATTATATTCATGTTCTGGCTTTTCTGACCTCGATCTTCTTTGTAAAATTTTATAATTATAAAAAAATTGTGCTAATTTTGTTTTTGGAGCAATTCTTATTGGGATTTTTAGGGAATATAATAAATAACCAATTCTAAATGTAGAAAAAAATGATACAGCAACATCAAATTTATCTTTTTTGAACTGTTCTTTTAATTTACTTACCGTACTATCTACAACAACCTCATCTATATATGCGCAATTTAATGCTAGTTCTTTCACAGACTTAGATACGACGCATGTGATTTGGGATTGTGGTAAATTCTTTTTGAGATATGATAATGCCGGCCAGATTAACATAAAATCACCAATTTTATCATTTCTAATAACAAGAATTTTTTTAATCCTTGGTGACATACCCTTTATTATAACTGAAGTTTAAAATAATCAATGGTTTCCTTGAGTCCATCTATTACTTCTACTTTCGGCTCCCAATCCAGAACTCTTTTAGCTAATGATATTTCTGGTTTTCTTCGAATGGGATCATCTGCTGGAAGTTCTTTATTAATAATCTTTGATTTCGAATTAGTTAACTTTATAACAAGTTCGGCTAATTCTATTATTTTAAATTCAACCGGATTACCAAGGTTCACGGGACCAATATTTCCTTTGTCAGAAGCCATCATTTTTAGCATTCCATCTACTAAATCATCTATGTAGCAAAACGACCTTGTTTGCTGACCATCACCATATACTGTAATATCCTTATTTGTTAAAGCTTGCATAATAAAGTTACTTACCACTCTGCCATCATTCGGATGCATTTTTGGACCATAGGTGTTAAAAATCCTAACAACTTTTATATCTAGTTTATGTTGCCTGTAGTAGTCAAAAAATAGAGTCTCAGCGCATCTTTTCCCTTCATCATAGCAGCTACGTGGACCTACAGGATTAACGTGTCCCCAATATTTCTCTTCTTGAGGATGAACTTCAGGGTCGCCATAAACTTCAGAAGTAGATGCTTGCAATATAGTAGCGTTTATTCTTTTAGCTAGGCCAAGCATATTGATCGCACCATGTACGGTTGTTTTTGTTGTTTGTACTGGATCATGTTGATAGTGAATTGGTGAAGCTGGACATGCTAGATTGAATATTTGATCAACCTCTACATATAATGGGAAACATATATCATGTCTAATAGTCTCAAAGAAAGGATTAGAATATAATTCGCTTATATTTTTCTTTGTACCTGTAAAATAATTATCAACGCAAAGTACATCGTTGCCATCTGCCAACAACCTGCGACATAAATGAGAACCTATAAAGCCTGCACCACCTGTAACTAAGATTTTTTTCATTATTTTATAATTATCTTTGAGTGAATATACAATACCCTAAACAAGGGAACTTTGCTATAATAATATTACATTTATGAATAAGATTTTAGCTATTTGTACATCGCCTGATAAAGGTGGCCTCGAGTTATATTTTGCTAAGTTAGTCAATTATTTCTACAGCCATAATAAACCGGTATGGGCTATATGTAGACAAAATTCTGCAATTGAAAGTCGCCTAGATATTAAGCCATTAACAATCAAAAAAGTATCTGCCTTGAATATTTTTACTCAGGCTTTATCGATATGCAAAATTATTAAAAAAAATAATATCAATATTATACATATTGGCTGGGGTAAAGATTTACTATTGGCCGTGCTAGTGAAAATACTTTCTAAAAAATCTCTTAAGCTGATTTACTATAGACAAATGAAGATCACTAGGCCTAAGAAAGATTTCTACCATAAGTATATTTATAGTTACATCGATTTACTTCTTGTAATTACTGAAAAACTAAAAGAAGAGGCCCTGCATTTCACTACCGTTCATAAGGATAAGGTTCAAAAACTTCTCTATGGTGTTGAGTCACCCGAGATTGATACAAATACTACAAGGAATAAATTTTTAAGAAGACTTGGTTTGAATGAAAAAATGTATACAATTGGCGTCTTTTCAAGAATAGAAGAACAAAAAGGGCAGCATCTTGTTGTTGAAGCAATGAATCTTTTAGGAGATAAACCGGCGCAGTTGGTGATAGTAGGACATTCAATGGATGATGACTATAAGGCCAGACTAAAAACATTAATCAAAGAATATCATTTTGAGAATAAAGTTAAATTTATTCCATTTATTGATAAACCAATGAGTGTAATGCCATTTTTTGATGTAATAATTTTGCCTACATATGAAGAAACTTTTGGGCTCGTTGTAGTAGAGTCTATGATGATGAGTGTTCCAGTAATAGGAAGTAATGCTGGAGGTGTTCCTGAAATCATTAATGATAATGATAATGGCCTATTATTTTCTACAAAGGATTTTAATTCACTCCGAGATAAGATTCTTCTCTTAATGAATTCAAAAGACTTAAGGGTAAAATTATCTAATAATGGTAAACTATATGCTAATAAGCATTATAATTATGATGAACATTTTAAATTATTGGAGAAGTATATGGGTATAGTTAATGACTAAAATCAGCGGAACAATTATCACATTTAATAATGAGCATTTAATCGAGGATTGCATAACATCATTAAAAAAGATTTGCGATGAGATTGTAGTTGTTGATTCTTTGAGCACAGACTCTACAAGGGACATTGCTGAAAACCTTGGCGCGAAAGTTATTAAGCAAAAATTCTTAGGTGATGGGCCGCAAAAAAAACTTGCCTCAACACTCACCTCAAATAATTGGGTATTTAGCTTGGATGCCGATGAAAGGCTTGAAGATGATTTAATTAATTTTGTAAAGAATCTAAATTTAAATGACTCTAAATTTGACGGATATGCTTTTAAAAGAAGAAACTATTGTGGAAAAAAATGGATTAAAGCCGGCGGATTCTATCCAGATATTGTAACAAGGCTATATGATAAACGATTGGCCAATTATCATGATAGTACATCACACTCGTTTGTTACTGCTAGCAAAATAAAAAAAAATAGTTTTCATATCACCCATTATACTTATTCATCCTATACTGATTGGGTGCAGAAAATAAACTTCTACAGTTCTCAGAGCGCCAAGACTTTACATATCAAGGGAGTAAAACCCTCCAGAATTAGACCAGTTACACATGCTATTTTTGCTTTTTTTAAAAAACTTTTCATCAAAGGCGCTATATTTCAAGGATTAGATGGATTTACAGTTGCACTAACAACTATGTTTAATACATATATGAAATATATAAAGTTAAATGAACTTTATGATAATCAGGCCGACCCATCTAAACATTTCCCAAAAAAAGATTAAATTGAGAGCAAATCCTCTTTGGTATCGATATCTTTCAAGGTATAAGTAATAGAGTAAGTCAGATTATTTGCTTCTACTATTTCTTTTAGGGATTCATATGTTAGTTTATTCCCAAATAAATTATTTAATAAATTATCTGAATTCTTTAATCCTAATAAATAAAAACCACCATCTTTAGATGGGCCAATCACGCAATCTTTTGTTTCCAATGATTTAATACATTCTGTAATTATTCCAGAAAAAAAAGTCGGCAAATCAGATCCAATCAATATACTTTTACTATAATGTCTCAATTGTTTTTTGTTACAACTATTCATTCTGTCTAGCAATGATCTCCCTATTTGTTTTTTTAAAATTATTTTGTATTTCTCTTTGAGACCCAAAAAAAATGAATGATCATAATTTGGATAGACCCAAATATATATTCTTATGCCTTTAATGTTCTTAACTTCATCTAATATATTTATTAACATTTTCTTGCTTATAAATATCCTCTCATTTGGTGTCAATATATCAGACAATCTTTTTTTTGGGTTACCTTGATATGGACATTTAGTAAATATATTGAGAGCAATCATAGTGTTAAGGATAAAATGCATTAAGTCTTTTATTTTTAATTCCTAAATAATATAGTAATCTCAATAATCTCATTTTAAATATCGTTTTTATAAATCCATATGTCTCCCATCGTCTTGTAGATGTTAATAATTCTGATTCGATGATATAAGGCTTACAAAAACTTTTTAATTTTGTACAAATTTCTATGTCTTCCATTATATAAAGTTCCGAAAACTTTCCAACTTTATCAAATAATGTTTTTTTTATGAATATTCCTTGATCCCCTGTACCATAATTAAAGATTTTAGACCTCAAATTTATTAAATACTCAAGTACTCTATATTTTAATAATCTATTGTTTAAGCGCAACCTAAAGAAGCCCCATTGACTCTGACATATCTCATCTAAGATTTTTTTATGATTTGTATTGGGTATATATGTATCAGCATGGAGAAACAATAAATTTTCATGTGATGCTAAATCAGCCCCCACATTTTGCTGCATTGATCGTCTGGGGGAACAAGTGATGATTTTATCAACATATGGTTTTGCTATTTTCACTGTCTTATCATTACTATTGCCATCCACAAGTATTACTTCTATTCCATAGTTAAGCCTTAATGGCTGAAGATTCCCTAATGTTTTTTCAATATATGTGGACTCATTTTTAGTAATTATAATAATTGATATCATTTTTTATATGTAAAAGTCACTAATATAATGTCTTTTAAATTAGAGC
>MDSV01031435.1_pt1 | contig 13813 bp, 9 predicted proteins | sample 810851 | NCBI WGS metagenome assembly MDSV01 (sample SAMN05326640, study PRJNA326480) | marine metagenome | isolation source: seawater | place: Atlantic Ocean: North East | collected 2012 | reverse complement strand
TATTTTCGTAGAGATTGAGGAAGAATATTACACAATAGATCTCGAATCAATTAAACAAGCAATAACTCCGAAAACCAAATGTATAATTGTAGTTCATTTGTATGGGCAACCAGTTTCATCTGAAATTTTTAACTTTGCCCAAGAACATGAAATTCCAGTAATTGAAGATGCGGCACAAGGTCACGGGGCCTCACTAAATGGGAAATCAATTGGTTCTTTTGGCGACATAGCGACCTTTTCCTTTTTCCCGAGTAAAAATATGGCAGTTGGAGGTGATGGAGGAGCAATTCTTGCGAATAATTCTCAAGAATTAGTTCAAAGAATTTCAACATTCATTGATCACGGGCGTTCAGATAAATATCGTAATGATGTTCTAGGCACTAATTTCCGTCTTTCTGAAATTCAATGTGGAATTGGAAGAATTCAACTCAAGAATTTGAGTACATGGGTTGCTCGTCGCAATGAAATAGCTAGAAAATATCTTGATGCTTTCTCAAATTTAGATATGAAAATACCCAAAGTTCGTGATGGTGCAATTCATGCTTGGCATCAATTTGTTTTGAGAGTGAACGATCGTGATAAATTCATTCAACACATGAATAATCATGGAATTTCAACTGGGATACATTATCCGATCCCCTGCCATCTTCAACCAGTGTTTTCAGAACATCCACAAGGAAAGAAAGGCCAACTAAAATTTACTGAACAACTTTGCGAAGAAATAGTATCTATTCCGGTATTCCCATTATTGACCGATCAAGAAGTAGACAGAGTGATTGATGTGGTTTCATCGTTCTGAACGCCTACGATTATTCCCTCGATGATTTCGCCGGGGATTTCTCCTATCTTTCCGTCCCTTTCGCCCCTTCTTTTCTTCGCCCCAATTTCTAGGAGAGTCACTTTGTTTTGAATAACGCTTTTTCCGTTTTCCCCGCTTCGAATTATCTGGCCGCCCCTCGCCTCTTCTGTCACGTCTTCTTGGATTACGTTGTTTCTGATTTTGATTAGATCTATTTTTTACTCTCTTTGAACGAGGCTCAACAAGTTTGAACTCTTTCTTTTCTAGGTCATCAGGATGAGGTTCAGAGAAGCGTTTCTTTATTCCGACTTCTTTTTGGATTCTATCATATCTTCTTTTTTCATTTCCTTTAACTAGAGAAATTACAACCCCAGTCGACCCAGCTCTTGCAGTCCTTCCACTTCTGTGTTTGTACACCTTTGCATCATCCGGGGGGTCGTAATGTATTACACAATTGATACCTTCAACATCTATTCCTCTAGCAGCAACATCAGTTGCAATCAAAACCATACTCCTTCCAGTAGCGAATTTACTCATTGCACGATCTCTCTGTCGTTGATTCAGCCCTCCATGTAAGGTAGATAATTCGATACCCATTTCTTGCATTTCATCTCCTAATCGATCTACCCCCCTTCTAGTTCTACAGAAAATAATACTACGACCAGCTCTTTTTACAGATTTAACAGAAGTTTCAGTTTTTTGGTATGGCTTAATTTTCCAAAATAAATGCTCCATACTATCCATGCTAATTTCTTCAGGGCCAATACCAATCATTTCCGGCTCATCTTGATACATTTCAACAAGACGAGAGACATCATCATCTAATGTTGCACTAAAGAGAATCATTTGGGGTTTTTTTCCACAACTTTCGATGATATCACAAACAGGTTCCATGAATCCCATATCTGCCATCCGATCTGCTTCATCTAAAACAACAATCTCAACATCTTCTAATGTTAATGCTCGCTTATCCATTAGATCTAACAAACGACCAGGGCATGCCACTAATATTTCTACACCTCTATCTAGTCCACTACGTTGTTTTCCATATGATGTACCACCATATACAGACAACACATCCATTCCATAATTAGATGCCAATGGATCCAAGACATTTCTAATCTGTTCCGCTAATTCTCTTGTTGGAGTTAAAACAAGGGATGTAGGTCGTTTGGATTCAGCCTTAGAAGTTCGCTCTATCAGAGGAAGACCAAATGCCAGTGTTTTTCCTGATCCAGTAGGAGCTCTACAACAAATATCCTTACCTTCCATTGCTGGAGGTATAGCTTCAATTTGAACCTCAAACGGCTCTTTAATCCCCTCTTCCCATAAAGATTGGACCAGATCTTGTCCGATTCCTAAATCTGAAAATCGAACCACTGAGAACCCAACGTTAGCCTGCGCCCCCACTCCCTATTTAGTATGGTAAGTGTAGAATTGTGACAACTCGATACTTCTTCCTTTGAATATAAAACACCACTAATCGCTAATAGTTTGACCTTTACCCACACACATGAGTGAACCACGTCGACTATCTAGTGGAATTGTAGATGTTGATTTTGGTGAAGATGTTACTATTGTTGAACCACTCAATATCTATGGCTGTTCTATTTCTGATTCAGTATTCATCGGTCCCTTTGTAGAAATCCAAAAAAATGTATCAATAGGTGCTAGAACCCGAATCCAATCACACGCCTTCATATGCGAATTAGTTACAATCGGTGAAGATTGCTTCATTAGCCATGGAGCCATGTTCATCAATGACACATTTAGTTCGGGAGGCCCGGCTAGGGGAGATCAATCAAAATGGAAATCAACAACAATTGGAAACCATGTAAGCATAGGAACAAATGCAACAATTATGCCAGTCAATATTTGTGATAATGTAGTGATAGGGGCTGGTTCGGTAGTCACTAAAGACATAACAGAATCGGGAACGTATGCTGGCAATCCGGCCAAAAAAATTGATTAATTTTTCAATTGATTCTCAAAACCTGTTGCTATAAGCGCCATTTCTACTCTTTTCATTCCCTGTATTCCTACATCTCCACCGTTTAACGTTGGACCAGTTCGTTTACCTGTTGAACGAAGAACAAAATCTCTCAGTTCAGCTGTAAGCGCCGGCTCTCCATTTAAAATCTCAATTCGTTCACGGGGAGCAGCACCAAATCCACCAAATTCTTGACCATGTCCATCATTCGGGTGTGAATGAATCCACAATCCACTATGGTCAAGATAATCCAAAGAAATACTTGCATCGGTGCCAATAATTTGCAACGAGCGAACTTTGCCACGAATTCTACTTCTCCAAGACAATTCAATAAATCCAACAATACCATTCTCGAATATCATCTGTAAAGAAGCATGATCTTCAATTCCAGGAATTTTTGACTCGGTTGCTACCCCTACAATTTTTTTGAGACCAACTCCATTTAGAATATCACAACAAATATCAAAATCGTGAATTCCAAGTGCTGCAATAACACCATTATCTGGCCTCGGCTCTCTAGTTGCAAGTCTTTCACTAATGATATGTTTAACTTCTCCAATCTCACCATTTTTTACGAGTTCTGCAGCCTTTCTCACTCCAGAATGGTGTCTAAAAACATGCCCTACCAGTAGTAATCTACCAGTTTTTTTTGCACACATTATTACTTTCTCTGCTTCTTCTGTATTCATTGCTAATGGCTTCTCCACCATTACATCAAGTCCCATTTCCATCATCATAATTGCTAGCGATGCATGACTAGGAGTTGGAGTAGCAATTGTTACCATACTTACACCTAATGATGCCAAGTCTTGAGGATTTGTTGCGTATTCACATCCAAATTCTTGACCAATTTCAATAGCACGTGTTTCATCAGTATCACATACGATTACTTGATCAATTACCCCCTCTTCTTTCAGTGTACAAAATGTTCTAACGTGGTTTTTACCCCAGTAGCCAGTTCCTATGACTCCGATGACAACCATGGTCTTCCGAACAACCCATAGTTGATGAGGACTCGCTGAAACAAATCATACATTTATCCGGAACCATCTGGAGGCCTAATCATGAAGGGACGGGCATGGATACTCATGATCCTCTTTTTCGGAGCAAGTTTTTCGGGATGTTTTGGTGATGAAAATCTATCAAATGAGTCAGAACAGACAACTTATCCTTCTATTTGGGATCGTCATACTTTGGAATGGAATACCACTGGTACATACAGCTACACCTTAGAACAAGGTCCACACACAGCACTTCCCGTTCAAGAAGCAATGATTTCAGTTGATACGTCAGAAGTATGGGAATCCGGCCCCTCTTCCGCTGAAGTGCATTTATCTTATTGGCTTCCCAGTAACACAGAGGTCGGAGAAAAAGTTCCAGTAATTGCAATAATCTCTCCATATTTTTCATATGGCCCTCAAGGTAGCGAATCAACTCCAACAAACATCGTTAGTGCAGGACGTGGAGAGTTTATTTTCGAAAATTTTGTTCCACATGGATACGCCCTTGCCCAAGTAGCCGTATTTGGAACTGAGGAAAGTAGCGGATGTTTCGATTATAGAGGTGCAGGAGAAGGACTTGGAATACACTCCGCAGTTGAATGGTTAGGAACACAAGAATGGAGCAACGGCAATGTAGGGCTTTACGGGAAATCATATGAGGGCGCAACACAATGGGAAGCTGCTGCTATGGGGAGTGAATACCTCAAGACAATAGTTCCAATTTCTGGAACAACAGCCCTCCATCCTCTGTTGTATAAGAATGGAAGCGCTGAAGCGCGCTCTCAAGTAATGCATATGAATTATTTTTCCAGCACAGTAGATTACAATGAGGATGATTTAGACAATGTTTGTCCAGATATAGCCGAAGGTTTGTTTGCAGGTCCAGTGACTTATGTCGGAGGAGAAATGGATCCTTACATGGCTAATTACTATGATGAAAGAAGCCACATCGACAAGGCATTCAACAATTGGAACGGTAGCATATATTGGGTTCAGGGGATGCAAGATTGGAACGTAGATCCACACCAAGTATTCGGGGGCCCAATTGGCACAAATTGGTATTCTGATTATGCTAATTCTGGTTATGAAGTTAGGGGAATTTTAGGTCAATGGGGGCACGACTATCCCGACCAATGGCAAAAACATGATGATATCGATAGTGGATATGGCGCTGAAGCATTTGAAAATATGACAAGATGGGATTGGGCCCAAGATTTGTTTGAATGGTTCGAATATTATCTCCAAAATAGGGGCACTAAACCAGACACGACTGCGCAAATTCAGCGCAATGACGGTGTATGGAGAATCGAGAATATTTGGCCTCCAATGGATTCTGAGCCACTACCCATAGATCTCGGTGATTGTGATTATGATGGGGCATTTGTTGGAGGAGGAGTATCAGTAGTAGGTGGAGGACAGATAATCACTATCGATTGCCCCGATATTAATCTCGAATCAGATATCCACATTTCTGGTTTACCCACAGCTCATCTTGCTGCGATCCCTACATTTGATGGAGGCCAAGTATTCATTGAAATCCAAGATCTTGAGACTGGATTAAGACTTGGTCATGCTACAATGGATATCCGATATCATGCTGGAGGATACGAACCCCAAACTGTAATTCCTGGAGAGGAAGTTACCATGATGATGGAATTCCAAGGTATTGATGCAATATTGCCTGCTGGACATGGTATACGTTTAGTTTTAACAGATACTGGTGAAGATTACCTCGCTCCAGCATGTGGCACAGCATGCACTGTACACATTCTCCCATCATTGTCAGAACTCACATTACCGATCATTGACCGTACAAATTCAACAATTTTACAAGTTCCAAAACCAATCGAAAACTAATTTTTTTTCATTGTTTTTACTTCAGTATCGACGAAACTAAAACTATCAATTGGTGAAACCACATCATGGCACCCCCACAAAGTGGTATAAAACCATCAAAAGTTTTGGTGCTAACAGATTTTTATCCTGTAGGGCTCCAAGAGACATTTGTAACCCCTACATTGGAAACAACATCTTCATTTTTTGATCATGTTACAATAATTCCAACAAATCTTGAATCGGAAGTTGAAGGTGGGATGAGAAAAGTTCCTGAAAATGTTACAATCTTGTTGGAAACATGGAAACAAGCTCGACAAACTTGGTCTAAATTATCTACATTTTCTAAACTATCATTATCTTTACCATTTATTTTTTCTTCTTTCATGGAGAGATATAGGTATTCAACACCAATTTCAGAGTTTCTGGGAGAAGCGGCCTATGCAAGACACTTTTCGAAGTATATTGAAACTACAATAAATATCAAAGAATATCAAGCAGTATCTGCATATTGGCTAAATAGACCCGCATCCATAGCCTCAGATTTGAAGAGACGCCATCCTCATCTAAGGTTTATTTCACGAGCACACAGGGGAGATATTCTTCCACGAGAAAATAGGAAGACGATTCCGTTTCAACCTACTATTGTGAAATATGTTGATGAAATACATGTTGTATCCCAAGATGGAGTAGATACACTAAAATCAATACATCCAAAAGCATCTGACAAAATAGTTGTAGGTAGGTTGGGGACTACAAATCACGAACAAACCCCCCATCGTTCTGTAGATGGCTGCCTAAGAATAATTTCTATGTCAAGAATTGTTGATGTTAAACGCGTAGATTTAATCGCACGAGCTCTTGCTTTTGTATCTCGACCCTTACATTGGACCCATTTTGGTACAGGGCCAGGTATGAAAGAATTACAAGAATTGGTAGCATCTTTACCAGATAATATCGATGTATCTCTTCCAGGGTTTATTGAATCACATTCAGAAATTCATTCCACACTCGAATCTAAACCGTGGGATATTTTGGTTAACGTATCAACCTCTGAAGGAGTTCCGGCATCAATTCAAGAGTGTTTTTCTTATGGTATTCCTGCGATAGCAACAGATGTTGGAGGAAATCCAGAAATTGTAGATTCTACATGCGGCCATCTCCTCCCTCCTAACCCTAGTCCTGAAGAGATCGCTTCAATCTTACAAGAATGGGACATTAACAATGAGTCGAGACGAACAGCAGCTCTCAATAGACAGAGAGAAATGTATGATGTGGAAAAGAATGCTAGAGAGTACGCTAATTCTCTCCATTCAAAACTTTGACACCCAAGGGGTTGAAATCCATACCGCCTGTCTCCGAACATGGGAAAACCCTTCTTCACCGATCCCGTCTTCCTTTCATACTTAGAAGGTGAAGAATTCAGTCCCGGACTTTCAATTGATTTGGACTTCCTTCCATTTGAACCCCATAACTCCCGCCAAGATACAATTTGTGAAATTGTTCGTGGAAAGAAAGTCTTGCATATTGGTTGCACAGATCATCTACCAATAATAGATGAAAAAATCAAATCTGGACGCCATTTACATGCTGCTCTTCTTGAAATATGCGAAAAAGTAGTAGGGGTGGATATAGATGAAGATTCAATCAATCATCTTATTCAGAATCATAACATGTCAGATATTTACAATATTGATCTTGTCACAACTCCCAAAGAAAATATCCCATTTGTTAACGACGCCCCATTTGATTTCGCTATAATGGGTGAAATTGTAGAACATTTGAACAATCCTGTACAATTTCTCTCAAAATTAAGAACAGAACACGGCGGACTTTTCGATAAACTAATTGTCACCGTACCTAATGCCTTCAATTATAATGTTTTGAAACATTGGAAGAGAGGAAGCGAAACAATAAACTCCGACCATCGTTTTTGGTTTTCTCCTTACACAATTACACGTGTTTTGAGCGCATCTGGCTACAATGTTAACTCTATTCAAATGGCGGATGTTTCTCAAAAAATGGATATTTTCTCCAGATTATTGAATCGTATATTCTCAACAATTGGCTCCCCTAAACGTCTCCGAGTCCCTCAAAAATATGGAGCCACAGTAATTGTGATAGCATCCCAATAATAATTTAATCAAATTATTGCATTCTAACACTCATTCATATACTCACTGTTCTGGAAGTTATATATGGAGTCAATTTCTGATATTGATTTACTTCAAAATAGACCATTGTTCAAGTTGGGATTGATTGCCCACGACTACCGGAGGACAGTAATCGCATCTGTACTCATAATTTGTTTTTCATTAGGGTCGTTAATTGTACTTCTAACACCAGATTGGGTTGAGTCATTTGGTGAAGGAGACATGGAATCTGTCGATGCCTTTGGAATAATGGGGGAATCCTTTGGAGAAGTTGATGCAGAGAATACTGAATCGTTTTACATCCTTGTTCGTCATGAAATTTCATATGATGATCAGAGAATTCAGGATGCAGTTAATTCAATCCTCGATCCCATTAGGGACGAGCGTTCAGTTACTATTACTTATTCGTGGGAAGTAGATGAAGCGAATAGGTCAAATTTTGTAAATGAAACCTCTCAAACTTCACGAACATTAGTTACAATTACGCAACCAAGAACTGAAGCAAAATCCTTCATGATGGAACACTGGAAGACGATGACAGGATCTATTGAGGAAGAACCTGATTTTGAGATATGGATTACGGGACCTTTAGCAGTAGATACTACATTTGACATCCGATTAAAAGATGATTTAGTCAAATCAGAATTAGGGGTTGCCCCTATTGTTCTTGGAGTTTTATTCATAGTCTTCGGCTCGTTAGTTGCAGGAGTATTGCCTCTTGGTGTAGGATTCCTAACTGTAATTAGTGCAATGGGCATTACCATTTGGTTGTCTACATTAGAATCAGTTCCTGTTAATAATTTTGCATCAAACATCATTACTTTGTTAGGATTAGGGGTCTCAATTGATTACTCTTTATTCATGATTTATCGATATCGAGAAGAACTTGCCAACGGGCGCGAAATTCGTTTGGCAATCGCTATTACTACTGCTACTGCAGGTAGAGCAGTCTTTTTCTCAGGCCTGACAGTTGCAGTCGGGCTTCTAGGTCTACTTTTCTTTGAAAATACGGGTGCCCCTTCACTAGGAATTGGTGGGACCTTAGGAGTATCGATGGCAATGCTCACATCAGTGGTTTTTCTACCTGCTTTGTTCGCTGTTTTAGGCCCAAAAATAAATGCTGTTCGTATTCCCTTTGGAATGAAAGACACAGTTTCTGATGACGGTATGTGGTCTTGGATTGCAAAGAATGTAATGCAAAGACCCCTTTCGATTTTAGTACCAATTTTGATTCTCCTTGTTGCAGCTGGAACACCATTCTTGCAGGCAGAATACGGTGTTGCTAGTATCCGCTCTCTCCCTCCAGATGACATGGCGAGAGAAGGATTAGAGGAAATGTCGTCTGTCTGGGTTGAAAGTACAGATAATTCGATGTTCATTATTTTAGAAATCAATCCAGAAGAAGTTCTGCTTGAAGAAAATCTTCGAAGCGTACATGCCTTTGCCACAGAATTAATCCAACGTGAAGAAGTACTTTCAGTTATTGCCCCCGGATTTTTCGATCAAAACGTCGATGCTAATCAGACAGTTCAATTTTGGTTAGCACCTGAATTACCCCCTACCCAATCTGCACAAAGAGAAGTGTTAAGAGAGAATTTCATAAGCCAAAAAACCAATCATACATACTTGCTAGTTACACTTTCTGATGATTGGAACACACTCGAAGCCCGAGATTTTGTTAAAGATTTGAGACAAGATAGAGAAGCAGATAATTTCGACATAATGGGCGTCGATAAGGACTCAATAATTATTGGTGGACTAGTCGCTTACAACCTTGACGTATTAGATGCAGTAGTTGAAAATCTTCCAATATCTATTGCGTTCATATTTATTTCAACATGTATCTTGCTTTTCATCCAAGTTAGATCTGTTATCATACCAATCAAAGCAATTGTAATGAATGTTTTGAGTGTTACAGCTACCTTTGGAATGCTAGTATTTGTCTTCCAAGAGGGAGGATGGGGATTAGATGAAATTATGAATTTTACACCACAACCAATAGATCCTACTACTCCTGTAATGTTGTTCTGTATTGTATTTGGACTATCAATGGATTATGAAGTACTCATGCTTTCTAGAATACATGAAGAATGGGAGAAAACTGGAGACAATACATTGGCTGTAGCCAACGGCCTACAAAAGACAGGCAGATTAGTTACAGCAGCAGCACTAATCATGATGCTAGTATTTGCTGCGCAGATATTTGCATCAGTAGCCATAATCAAACAATTTGGGTTGGGTTTAGCACTTGCCATCTTTATCGATGCAACATTAGTTCGCGCCTTGGTAGTTCCATCGACAATGAGGCTGATGGGAACATTGAATTGGTGGGCTCCCTCATTTATGCAAAGAAAGAAGGACGATGATTCTGAATAGTAATCAACAAAGATCTGAACCTAATTCATCTAACAACATTAGCAACTCCCCATCTTCTGGCATATGCATTATTGCTTGTTGGGCAGCAAAAAACGCAGCCCTTGAATTACGTTGCATCAAATGCGCTCTAGCCATATTGGACCAAGGATGACCTGGACTCAACGACCTTTCTGCATTAATCGCTGCCCTAAACCAAGACATTGCATCTTCCACCTTCCTTTTTGATAATAACAACGCTCCGATATCATTCCATGGATCGCCTAGATGAGAGTCGGTTTCAATGGCTCTCCGACACCAAGCCATTGCCTCTACATCCTCTCCACGAATACCATATGTCCAACCAATCATAGTTGCTGCTTCAGCAGAAGGCCGCAAATTGAATGAAGCACCAAAATGTTCTGCAGCATATTCAAACATCCCAATATTTTGCATGATATTACCCATCCGAAATAGTCTATCTGCCATTACAGCATCTAATTCAGTAGAATCACAATCAATTTCCATCGATACCCATAATTGATCCATGGCTTCTAGCAGACGAATAGGCCCTGCCCTATCTCTAAGTGAATGATCTCCTATTCCAATCCATGAATTATCTCTCGAAGCTTCTCCAATTTCCGCTCTTAATTGTAAATCAGATAGTCCCCCACTCGATGTAGTGTCAGAGATACTTCTGTATATTCGTGGGTCTAATTCATCAGCAGCCCACATTGTAACAGATTCAACAAACAATCCCCCTTCTTGATTAGGAGTTACTGCTTTGATCAGAGAAGCTCCCTCAGGCCCAACTGATACTACTCCCACCCCACGTCCACTTAATCTTCTCATCAACCGTCTTGGAAACTCTTGACATGCACCAGTGACTAGAATGCGATCCCACTCTTCCCCACTAGCTTCAATATCTGAGATTTTTACACGATTAATTCCATGAAATTCTATATCACAATCAAAATCTGCTGCTAATATATCTAAGTCTCTTTCTCTCCAATTACTTTCTAGAAAATTCCTTCTTTCCTCGTCCGCATCAATAATACATATTTCAGATGCACCAAGTCTTAAGATCAATTCAGTCCACCAATTTCCTCTTGGTCCAACCAACAAGACCTTCTCGTTATTTTCCATTTGAAGTAGTTGCATAATTTGAACGGTTTCATAATGCCCTGGTAAAAGTGCCCCCCTTTCATCAGCGTATTTCCACCAAGGAAGTGTTAACGCCGATGCTGCTAATCCAGGTATTTCTAGTCCACTAGGTAATGGCCAAAGAGCAAGACTTCGGTTTGATGCTAACATTGCATTTCGTACATTATCGTCAATTAATACACCATTTTCTTCCAATCGTTCGATTACGATTTTCTCTGATGGAAGAACAGGATATTCATTACACATAGGTAGACTTAACAGATCACAATCTGAACCATCAAATTCATCCCAATTTGAAGCCACAAACAAATTAATGTAAGCAAGGACTTGAACTAAACTGGTTATATTAACCACAAATTACGTTTTTTGACACTTACTTCCTATGCCGAATCAAAAACAATATCTTCAACTGAATTGACAACAAAATCTGGAGTCCAGGAATAATTGTCTACATCTTCTTGTGATGCTTCACCAGATAAAACAAGAACACTCACCACCCCCGAAGATCTTGCCATTTCCATATCGGTGTACAACCTATCTCCAATCATGGCAACTTTAGATGGTTCAACCCCCTCAATCTCCAATCTTCCTAAGATCATTTCAGATCTTGGCTTTCCTGTAATAATTGTGGGTTGAACACCAGTTGTAAGTTCAATCATTTTCAATATTGCACCAACATCTGGCAACCCCCCATCTGGAGAAGGACAAACAATATCTGGATGAGTAGCCACTAATGGAATATTTTTATGGATTAGAGATGTGGCCTTACTCAATTTATCATAAGTCAATTCTGTATCATAACCTAATACAACACAATCGACACCTTCTTCCATGCATTTAATCCCATTTTCTACCATCATTTCTTTCATGCCTTTAGTTCCCAGACAGTAAACATTTGTCCACTTTTTCATTTTTAACCATCGAATACAGTCATGAGTTGAGAGCAAAATATCATCTGCATTAGCATTGATCCCCATCGAATTTAATTTTTTTACATATTCATTTACTGATTTACTAGAGTTGTTGGACAAAAAAATAGTCTTAACCTCACTTTCATGACAACGTTGAATGAAATCCACTGCACCAGGTATAGGTTTTCCACCCAAATGAATAGTCCCATCTAAGTCTAAAAGGACTATTTTCATTCCCTGAAGAAGAGACACCATCTTCCCACTCACAAAATAATATTTCTAAATAACCACAATGGGCTATGCAGTTTTTTTTGCGCTTCTTTAGAAGCCAACGCATCCGTTAACGCATCTTGTAGAGCTGGTCGTTTTGCCGCCTTTTTCACAAACATATTCATCAAACGCTTCCTCTTTACAATTTTTTGAATTTTGAATGAATTACTTAACTCGGGACCCAAAGCATCCCAAAGCTTCTCCATATATTCGCTGGCCATATCTTCAGGAAAACCATCAGCATGCTTAGAAGAATCAAACAAGGATACTGCTAATTTAGCGGATAACAATGCATTACCCACTCCCTCCCCACTAAATGGATCAACTAAACTTGCGGAATCTCCAACACACACTGCTCCCGCCATCGCAGTTCGTCTAGGTTGCAATTTCTGCCCCTTTCTCGGGCTTCCAAATGGGAGTTGCCAGCCCTTCCCACTCCCTTTCACCATAGTAGCATTTTCAAATCGTTCTTTGAATAATGGATGCTCATTAATGAGTTTGTGCTGCAATTTTCTCAAAGATTTCTTGACACCAGTCTGTTTTCTTTGTTCAGATATTACCATTCCAATTCCAACATTTACGACTCCTTTTTGCACTGGGAAAATCCACCAATACCCAGGTATTACATCATCTACGAAATGCAATTCAATAGATCCTTCTTCATCTCCAACACCCTTTACGCCAGTCCAATATTCGCGATATGCACCACAATAGTGATCATTGTCTTGTAAAACATCTCCATTTAGTTCTTCGACAATTTTCTTGGCTACAGGACACTTCCAACCACCCGCTCCAATTACTAATGGAGCAGAATGAGAAGATACAGATCCCCCTTCAATCACTACTCCTGTAATACGGGGAGAAGGTTCGGATTCATGAACAACTTCTATCACTTTAGTTCCTTGAACAACCTTACCATTATTCTCAATCACTAATTCAGTAGCTCTTTTGAACATCATATAATCAAATTGTATTCGTGGAAGCGCATAACCCGCCTCCTTTCTTTCTACATCTTCTTTAGGTAATGAGATGGTAACATTCTGCCCATTTGAACTACTAAACAACATCCCAGTTACTCGAAAGTGAGGAGTTGCCTCTATCATTTCTTTGACTCCCAATTCTTTGACATGTCGAAGTGATTTCCCACCAACAGCATCTCCACATATCTTATCCCTAGGCCAAACATCTTTTTCGATCAGTAGAACTTTGTTACCATTCATTGCAGCATATGATGCGGCAGCAGATCCTCCAGGCCCTCCACCTACAACGATGACATCAAAATTTTCACCATCTTGTGGAGCGCTGCCTGTATCGATCGGCACAGTCCAGTCTACCGCCAT
>MDSV01031013.1_pt1 | contig 13813 bp, 23 predicted proteins | sample 810851 | NCBI WGS metagenome assembly MDSV01 (sample SAMN05326640, study PRJNA326480) | marine metagenome | isolation source: seawater | place: Atlantic Ocean: North East | collected 2012 | reverse complement strand
GCAAAGTTTTTGGCTAATAGTTCATATCCATCTTGGTTTAGTGCAAATAATACAATTTCGCCTTTTGGATTTTCAGCCAATTTAGCCCAAACTTCTTCAGCATTTTCAGGTGTAATGATTATCCATTCAACCTCATCAAGTTTTAATGGTTCAGGCAAGTCTATGTTGATAGGTGTTTTAGGCTCAGGTCTATTCAATACTTCAATAGTTTTTACTGCTGTGGTACAGCTTGATAATAAAAATGCGGCAACTAATATTACTAGTATGATAACGCCTCTACCTACATGTCTGTTCATAAGTTCTTTTCTTTCCATGCATCTGATTGTGCATGAGGATCAAAATTTGGATTAGCAATTTGCCAACATTCAGGATTGATCTCACTTGGCTTTGATGCATTTAGTTCATCTTCTGTTAGTTCAGCACCTGACACAATCTCAGCACACCTATTTGCATTTTTACTTGCATTGTTAATTACTTTCTCAACTAGGCCTGGTTTATTTTGTGCAAGAACACCAATATCGTGTCTGCCTAATTTATCAGCTAATGTTTTTTCTGATGCTTTGAGTTTTGCATTTTTTTCTTCAAGGCTTTTGTTAATCTTTTGTATTTTTTCAAAGTCCTCTTTCATTTGCTTTACTAGTGCTTGTTGTTCTCCAACTGCTGTTTCTAGTTTAGCATTGTTGGCTTCAGAAATTTTAAGGTCAGCTTGTAATTTTTGCACGTAGAAATATCCACCTGCACCACCGGCTATAACAAATAACATTAACATTAATTTAATTTGAAACATTCTTAAAATCCCATCTGCTGTCTTTTAGATAATCATTGTTTTCGTATCTTGGATGTTCGCAAATGACTACTTCTATTTCTTTACCATCTCCATCGATATGTGTTTCAATTAATCTACTATCGTGTTCTCGCCCGCAATTTTGGCAAACTTTGTTCATACAAGTTTTAAAGCAAGTTCTGTTGTTTCGTTTACTCTTCTGGTCCAACCTTTACCAAACGTATCAAATGTTGATAAAGATTCATAATATTTTTGACGCTCTTGTTGATAATTTTTAACTGCTTGTTCTTGGCCTACATCATCAATATAATTAGATACTGCTTTTAATGTGTTAGGGCCTATGCCACCATCTGCTACAGTACCTATCATTGTTTGTAGATATTTTGCCGCTCTGCCTGGTCCTGCGTTAACACCAAAGTCAAATACACATAAGTCTAAGCCTCCAGGTAAATCGTCACCTTTCATTTTGTCCCAATATCCTTTTTTGTATATTGGTGCAACATCTTCAACTGTTAATTCTTTCATATCTTTAGTGCCACCATGTTCTTCATAAACTCTTTTGGTTACACCTAAGTTTGTTTCGCCGCCTGGATCTTTTGGATGATTCACATAACCACCTTCGTGATGCAGGATTGTTTCTAAGCACTTTTTATAATTTTCTTGCATTACAGCTCCTCTGATTTAAGAATAATGTTTTTGTTTTCTTTGCCAATCTTAAACATATCATCAACTTTAACTATATGGTATAAGTTACCTAGCCAATTGTTTAAGTATTCTGCTTGTGATGAGGACGATTCATCAATTCTGAATATTCCATTAATTTCTTTTTGTGGAACATTCACGCCTTCGATAATAAACTTGTGTTTGTTGTATAATGTTTTCATTATCAACTCTTTGCCATTTCTTTTTACTGTGGCTTTTGATTCTTTGAATAGTGTAGTAATATCTTCATCAACTGCATCATCGGTTAAGAATGTATATTGTTCAGGTGATGTTGGAATAATGCTGTTTAAATTTTGTTCATCTAAATGATAAAAATTATCTTCTTTGTGGAATCTAAACTTCCATGGTAACATGCCAGTAACTTGTTCACAGTCTCTAACTAAATTTATAATGTTTTGTGGTAATTCTTCATTGCGTTCAATCTCAACAAATACGTTAAATTTTTTTTGTGTGTTTTTAGCTGGTGAATGATCTGCGTCAAGCACATAGTCATGGCCTGACTCAATAAATTGTACTAAGTCGCTCGCAACGTCTTTGTTATCTGATTGGAATTGAATAACTGATACATCTTCGTCACGTCCTAGTTTGGCTTGAAAGGCATCGATTACAACTTCAGGACTAACATGATTAGACATTTCTAAATTTAATATTGATTTCATAGTTCAGATGCGTCTTGTGTTGATTGGTCAACTGCCATACCAGAAACAGTTTTTGCTGGTTTTGTTTCAGCATTAAAATCTTCAATAACTGTTTTTGGCACAGTAATACGCACCAACCAAATTGGTTGTTCTTCTAGTTTTGCTTTTCTTGTTCCTGGTCTAAAGTCAGCATATGACTTTATTTTTTTAGGACTTAATCTCATGTCTTTCTTGTATTCTACTTTGGCACCTAGATTAAGCAACCTTTTACCAGCTTCTGGGTCAGGCATATCTGCTTGTTCCCACATAAAAGTTGCTGATACATCATATTTGTTATCGTGTGGGCCATCAACTATTTCGCCTTTGGACCAGTTTTTATATGCGTACATATTAACATCGTCCATTACTTTTTCCATGCTTATGATAGAATTTATTATATTGTCTGAAGCATATATTTTTTTAATGTTGCGTATAATGTCTAGGGTTTGTATCATAGTAAATTATTTATCGATCTACTGTTTGCCAACAGTTTTTTTATTATAGCATCACTTATATTTGATTTGTAGATTTTAAATATTTTTATATGCGTTCGCATAAAAACAACAAAATCAACTACAACATTAGATCGGAGGCGCTATGAGTCGGAAAAAAACCGTACTATCTTTTCAAGAATTACAGAATGAATATTCACGTTATGAGGTTAAACCAAGGTCTATCAATCAACAAACGTATTGGAATATGCTTAGAGATGATCAAACATCGATTGTTATTGCACATGGTCCAGCTGGAAGTGGTAAAACACTACTAGCCACACAGTATGGCATTGATCTAATGAAACTACAAAGGATTGAAAAAATTGTTATTACACGTCCTGTGGTAGGTGCAGATGAAGAAATAGGCTTTTTGCCAGGCAATGTTAACAGAAAAATGGAGCCATGGACTAGACCACTAATAGATATATTCCACAAAAATTACACCATAAACAGAGTGCAAAAAATGATAAGAGACGAGCAAATTGAAATTGCACCTCTGGCTTTTATGCGTGGAAGAACATTTGAAAATGCTTATATTATTGCTGACGAAATGCAAAATACAACAATTAATCAATTCAAAATGCTGATAACACGCATAGGTGAAGGATCAAAACTTGTGATTACGGGTGATTTAGAACAAACAGATAGGGGCAGTGCGAATGGGTTGGCAAACTTTCTACAAAAACTGCACAGAGCTGATTCAAAATATATTAACAGTGTTCAACTACAGTCTCATGATATTCAAAGACATCAAGCAGTTGCTGAAGCTTTAGCCATATACAATGTGAGTTAGTATGCGATAAGTATATACAATGTCGAATATACCGTATAATGTTTGGAACAAATGGGATCCAATAAAAGAAGTTATTGTTGGGTCCTGTGTGAATGAGAATTTTTTTGCTCATATCAAAAACAAAGAGATTAAAGAAAAACTGACCAAACTTCTTGTTGAAACACAAGAAGATCTTGATAACTTTGCTGATGTATTGAGTAAACACGGGGCAAAAGTGCATAGGCCATATGTTGATCCTGATGCAAGGATGGATCCAGACAAGAAACAAAAAAGATTAGAAGTAATGAATATACAACCTAGAGATGATATTGGTGTGCTAGGTAACAACATATTCTTTTCTAATTCAGTGGGAGGAGAGGCTAAGCCGCCAGCTGTTGATTTGTACACAAAAACATTAGGAGAAGACAACATTGTGCAAGATCCTAAGGAACCATGGGTTCAATTGTTAAGGAAAAAAATCACATGTACTTTACCAAGCTGGACTTTGGTAGGTAAAGATCTTTTCGTAGATGAATGTGATCCTGTTAAAAGTCATATGAATCAACATATGATGTTTAAATTACGAAATAACATAGCTGAATGGATACCAAATACAGAAGTGCATATGCTTAGAGTTGGTGGACACACTGATGCTTGTTTCCATACTTGTAAGCCAGGAGTAATTGTTTCATTGATGGATATACAAAATTACAACGAAACATTTCCTAAATGGGATGTGTTAGGTATTGCATCAGAAAACAAATGGTGGGACACATTAACTCCTTTCATGGAAGCCAAAAAAATTACACAAGGAAAATACTGGATACCAGGAGAAGAGAAAAACGAACCATTGCTACAATTTATTAATTCATGGTTAGATGAATGGGTAGGATATGCTGAAGAAACTGTATTCGATGTTAATATGTTTATGATAAATGAATCAACTGCGTGTGTATCTAATTATAACAAAGATGTATTTGACTTTTTTAAGAAACATAAAATAGAGCCTATCATAGTTCCTTTGAGGCACAGATTTTTCTGGGATGGCGGACTTCATTGCTGTTCAGCTGACTTAGTACGTGAAGGCGACCAACAAAGTTACATTTAATTTTTATTACTAATTCTAGCTAATTTTATAAGTGTAGCAGATAAATTTATTTCTGCTTCTGCAACAAAAGAATGATCAACTAATCCTTGTTTAATAGCAAGTATGGCGTCGTCTTGTTGATCTTCAGTGTTGCCAAATATTTCAATGTTATCATACATCCATTTGTATATGTCTTCCATTTCTTCTGGTCGTGCTTGTGAACACAATAATTTTCTTGCTTCTGTAATATGGCCTGCTTTGAATAACTCTACCATTTCTATTTTGTAATCACTTTCGCCAGTGTCTGCTGTGTTTGGTTGTTGAAGTTTGCCTTCAGCTGAATTCATTTGTACTGTGTTAATACACTTTCTAAGATCAGGATAAGTTGCTTTAACATAAGTGTCTAACGTATCTAAATCCATTTCAATGTTTTCTTCTACAAGTATAGTTGCCACTCTTGCAGTGAATTCTGTTTTGTCTATTTTTTCAATGTGGAATCCTTGACATCTTGAATGCAATGCAGGTATAACTCTATTAGGATAATTGCAAGTCAAAATAAATCTTGCTGATTGATGATACATTTCCATCACGCCACGCAATGCGGCCTGTCCATTTGGAGTAATATAATCCGCTTCATCTAACAATACAACTTTGAAATCGCCAAATGGCATTGTTTGTACAAAGTTTGTAATTTTATCTCTGATGGTGTCTACACTGTTTTCTCTTGAAGCATTTATTTCAAGCACATCAGATCCTTCTACATCAAGTTGATTTAATAAAATTTTTGCTAGTGTAGTTTTGCCTACACCAGGAGCACCTGAAAATAGCAGATGCGGAATAGTTTTATTTTTTATCCAGCCTTCAACCTGTGCTTTTTGATTGTCATCACGAAACACATATCCTTCTAGTGTGTTTGGTCTGTATTTCTCAACCCAAAGTGTCTTCATCTAATACCTCTTCTTTGAGATCGTGTTCACGATCTAAATACTTCCATTCTATTTTAACAGGATCAAAAGAATCTTTCAACTTTTTAAACACAATTTTTGGATCAAATGGACCACAAGTGTAAACGTCTAATTGCATTAATCCCGGATTTACTTCGTCCCAAACATGCATTGAAATATGACTAGTTTCAATGATGGTAACAACTGTTAATCCTTTATTGCCAGGTTGATCTACGTAAGCACTAATAGGACCTTTGCATATTACCATGCCAATGTCATCAATTAACTCACGCATCCACTTTTCTACAACATGTTGTTCCTTGGGTGTGTTTTTAGTTTCTGCTCGTATGATTAAATGTTTGTGTATAGGTTTGTGCATATGTTTGATTATAAATTAAATGTAAGAATTATTCAACCATTAATTTAGAAATAATATATGGTTTGATAAATTTAGTATAAAAAATTTTAGAACCTTCGTAATTTAAATGCCAGTCATCTGTAAAAAGTTCTGTCACTACATATTTTTTGCCAAGTGTGTCGAACATCCAATTAAAGCCTGTCTGGTCAATTCCAATATTGTTAGCATTAGTGTCTTGATTCCACATTGTAAAATAACTAAAATGTTTAAAAAATTTTCCATACAATGATTCCAGTGTGTTTATAAAAACTTCACTGTAATGATCAGGAAGATTGTTTTGTGGGAAAATTGTTTGTGTTGCTTGATCAAAAAAATTACCTTTACGAGCAAATTTTCTCTGCAGTTTTGGATCACCAATTTTAGGAAACCAATAATCTGGTTGTAATGTGGCATGATTTGGTATTAATTTATATTCAGTTAAATTATCTGTAGGATGTTTGGTTTCCCAAATTTGGTCATGTGTGTTTGCGTCAACAACTATTTTATTTTTTCTTGTTGGTAGAATCCATCTTCTGTGTGTGGTAAGTTGAACTATACATGCATCATAATCTTTTTGGATAATGTTTTTCAAACACATATCAAAATATAATGAACCTTGCGAAGATCTTGCATAGCAATCAAAATGTAGATCAGGATTATCTGCAGAGGCATGCCAAAGCCAACTATAATAAGTGTTAGGTGTTCGAGCTGGAGGGAGCATTTTTGGATCCGTTAGATTTAGATCTGTATGACTGCACCCTACTACTGCAATTTTCATTACTTTATTATATTAACTTCATGGTCAGTTTCAATGACTACTCTTGCTCCACATGACAGTATAGGTTTGTCATTGCCACCATACACTACACGTGAAGGCCCTGTTATTTCTACTTCGTGACAGTATGTATTTTTTGTGCCCTGCTTTACTGTAATTACAGGTTCATCGGTGCCATGCTTTTTGTTTGCACGAATTTTATGTTGATTAACATGGATATATGTTTTTTTAGCTCGTGGCATTCATTGTAGTGTTATTATGATAACTTGCAGGTTTTTGATACGTTGCATTTGGTTCTTCGTCTGAAACCATTAGAATATCTTTTTCGTCTACCATCCTTAAATCTAAAATATTTCCGTCACCTTGATCTAAAGTAACACCTCTTGTCCATCTACCATGTGCGATTAAAATCCATTGTCCTATTTGAACATCTTCTTGTAGATTGCCAACTGCAAAAACTTTTGCCCAACGTGGATGCACACCTGTTGCTTTGCCATCATCATCCATAATAATAAGTCCAGCATCTGTGCGAGACTCTCCAAAATGCATATCGCTTACTAATACTCTTTTCTTTAGTGGCTTGATTGTCCCCTGTACAGTATGAGTACTTGCAATTTTATTTGGCATTTTGTTATTAGGAAAGCTATAAGTTCCTGGTTGTGCTTCTGGCATTATCTACTCCTTTTCTAAATTATTTTTCGTCACGTTTTTTAATAATTTTGCCACCTTCACCTAACGTGTCACCTCTTGCGTTGCGTTTAGTATTTCCAACTGCAATCGTTTTTTCATGTTTAGTTCTTAGTGCTTCAAAATCAACTGGTTTACCCTGCATAGAGTAATGTACTTTTTTAGTTGCGATTTTTCTTGGCATTATTCATTCTCCTTAAAATATTTGTTAATAACATCAAGCTGATCTTCATATTTTGCTATGTTATCAAGTTCTTTTTCTAACGTTTCAACAATATCTGAATGCTCTCCAATACCAATAGTGCTGTTCATATAGACCTCAACGTTAGCTTTGTGTTTTGCTATTTGACCTTTTGCATGGCTACTTAAAGCCTCTAGTAGTTGTTTTTTCATCTTAAAAATTCCTTGTAGCTTAAATTGTATTTAACTGGGTCTATATGGTGGACTCCTATCAAATAGAGAACAAGACTAGACACAGAAGATCCTCTGCCAACACCTGTAACAATGTCTTTTTGCACAATTTGATCCATAATGTAGCACATGAATCTGAGTATATCTATCATATTTCGTTGCTTAAATTCTTTGTATTCTTTGTTTAGTATTTGTACATACTCCAATGCTATTAAATTTTTTTCCTCTAATTTTTTGCAACAAAAATCAAGAACATCTAAATTTTTATATGTGTCTGGCATGTGCCAATCTGATGATAACAACTGATGATATTCAACTGGATCAATATCTGGCTTGTTTGGTTTTTCTAAAGGATTGATTTCAAACTGTGTACAACTGTTATTGTGTAGTTTGTATTCATGATCGTCTTGTAAGAATAAAGATGCTGTGTTAAAATTTACATCACTGTAAAATTTATCTGTTATTTCTTTATTGTTAAGATACACTTGTCCATATTCGTCAACTATCATAGCACTATTATAATATCTGTTTGTTTTTAAGTCAATTATTTCGTTCGACCACCTTGTATAATATGTAATATGGGTTCATCACTTGCAGTAAATCCAATTTCATCCCATGTCATTTTGGTTGGCTGGAATGATGAAAAATGTGGACTACTGTTTTTCCACCAATGATTGTCTACGGTTTTTTCCATTTCCTGCAGGGTGATCCATTCAGGAGATTCATCTGTGATCACATACTGTAGGTTTTCACCTTGCCATGATTCTATTTGCATTGCTTCAACTTTTAAAAGTCCATCACCAATAGCATTTAATTTGGAAAAAATTTGTACCCCTGCTATTTGATCAAATGGTTCTACTACAAAATCTATTACAAAATTACTAAAAGATCGTAGTGTGTTATATGCTTTTAAGTCATGTTTTATAAACACAGAATTTTGGAAAACTCTATGAAAACAATATTTGTATTTTTCAAATATTAAATTTTGTTTCTTAGCATCACTTACTAAAGGAACAAAATTTATTGCTATTCTATAATCGTTGGGCCATAATTTGTCTTTTAAACAAATTGTATTAGTGAATCTTGTATTCCAGGAAATACCGTGTTCATTCAACATTAATCAATCCATCTAGATTAGAATCAGTTTGTTCTTTATCTTTGGATTTTTTCATCTTGCGTTCTTCTTTTTCTATTTGAAGATTGTTATTAACTGCTAGAAGTTGATTATAAAGTTCTGAATGATTCATTCTTTTTGCTTGGTTAATCTTTATTGTAACATCATTTATTTTAGATTCCAAGTCCTGATCATTCATCCCCTTTGGGTCAAAAGTTGGGTGAAACATTTATTATGCTGGATATTCTAGTATAGGACCAATGTATTTGGTAGTGCCACCATCTACTGAAAATACGTCAAATACAAATGTGCTGACTCTTTCTGGAAAGTCTGAACTAATTGTAGATGAATCGTCGTTTTCATCAACGCCAACAAGGGTTGGAAACTTTGCACCTGTTATTGCTACTGAATGAGTTGAAGTTCCTTTAGTTAGGAACACTCTATGTACTGCATAAGTGTTAGTTGATGCATCATCTTCTGTAGGATAGTTTGTGAATGTTAAAGTTACATTGCCACTTGTAGTAAGTGTTGTAACATTACCATCAGCAAAGCTACAAGCTACTGCACCAGATACTGTACCTTTAGCAACTACTTTTTGTCCCCAATCTTTTAATACCATTTCTGATTGATCGTGGCCATTAAAGTCAGTGTTTGCGTTTGTAACTGCTTGGTTAGTTTGAATAGTTGTAATTTCAGTACCAGCTGTATCTAGCTGTGTTTTAATTTGTGTAAAATTATCTCTAAATCCTTGAGAATCGTTGTCTTGCCCTGCTACAGGATAAGTGACGTCTATATTAGTTGTGGTTATGTTTGTTGCCATTGTCTATTATTTATTATGCAGTTCTCAATAGTTTTCGTTGTTTTGATATATGTGTGATTCTATCTGTAATGCTAGATCTCTGCATCATTACCTGAGTTGATTGCTCTGTTTTCCTATCAAATGTTACAAGATCATTGGTGAATACAGTGCCATCACCATCAAATGTAGTTTCATCACCCGCTCCATCATCAAATTTAGTAGTAAGATTCTTGCCAAAAGTAGTTTTCTTCAGTGTTATTACTATGGCAGATCCGTTTACAGGTGCTGTGTTGAAAGATAATTGCAGTTGTGTTAAATTTACAGAAGATTTGGTATTACTATTATCACACAATGTATCAGTAGAATCAGCAGTTGTGTTTGTCATAAATTCAGTCTGGTATGTAAATGGCTCAGTATTTGTCAAAGTATTAGTTGCATCAGCTGTGTCACCTGCTGATACAGTAGACGAGTCTCCAATCGATAATTCAGTACCAGCGTTTAGGTTTCTAGTAGTTTGTGTCAATGTTGTAACTCCACCAACGGTAACTGTTAAGCTGTTTGATCTTGCAATATCATATGGAATAGCAAAAACTTTAGTAGTGCCATCTCCAGTATGTGTTGACTGGAATGTTGAAGCATCTATAGTTGTTCCAATATTTCTGTCAGGGATCCAACGATCAACTTTGCATACTAAAGATTTAATATTATAAGTTGATTCATTATTAATTTTATACAATATTGTAGCACCTTCACCAGGCTTTACATATTTGATAGGCAGAGCTAATTTATATCCAGGAACTAATTTGTCATCTTGTGGTGATTTCATCCACTGTGGCAAATATTCAAAATTTTCTACTGTAAGTCCTGATTTGATTTCATTTTGCATTCTTGTAACTGCATTCAGATACAAGTTGTCTGCTATGTTATAAGGTATTGGCAAATGACTGGACGCCAGTATGTGTGTTGAGCCTGCACGTAGATCTACAGTGATTGCTGGAAGATTATTCGCTGTTAATGTGATTTTATTTGGAGCACCTGCTAATGGATCAATCAATTCACAGTACAATACTTCATATAAAACAGTACCATCTTGTGCTTTTGCTTTTGCAAGTTTTATTTCACCTGTATAAAATGTGGCATTGTAGTTGTTGGTTACCATTACATCAGATAAAGCTGATAGATATCCTGAATGCACACCTGCAAGGAATAAAAATTTAGGCTGTAAAGTATTAAAATACAACTCAGTTGGTCTATACACCGACGCAAATGGAAACAAAGCAGTATTAGAAACAAATGCTTTCCAATTGGCTAATGACGTTTGGTCAATATATAAGTGCCCATACAAATTTGCTATGGTATCTGTGGTCAGTACTTTTACTTTGATAGCAAAAGTTTGTGTTGCATTTAATGTTCCTGATAATGTTTCAGCTTTTACAGTAAAAGTGTAAGTTGTATCTTCTGATACATCACCACACTCGCCTACAATACCACCATCAGATTGTAATGTAAGTCCAGGAGGCAATGTTCCTGAATGATATTTGTAAATTAAATTTACACCTGTTCGTGTTGTTGCTCCAATATTAAACAAAGAAACTTTACTTGGAGATATTGTGCCTAGAGTAATAGTTGCCATTATATTATTAACTCCCTATCTACAGTGTTCCAAGTAATAGCACCATAGTTTGCTCCACGAATAGTAATAGCAAATTGTCTTTCAACAAATTGTAAACCAAACAAAGGATTTGTTTTTTCTGCTCTTATAGAAAAATTGTATGTGGTTTCTGCGTCTACAGTATAAGGTACTGTGCCATACAATTCACCTGTAGCATAATCTATAGTCATGCCTGGTGGCAATGAACTTGTTGTGCTATCTAAATTTTGATCTAATACTGAATATGTTATTGTGTTTCCGCCTGATAATCCTAATGCATCATCTGGATCTTTGATATCAATTTTTACAATGTGGTAATTGCTGTGAGTTAGTGTTGCTAATGATCCAGAATCCTGTACAAAGTATAATCCACGTGCATCGCTGGCATCTGCTGTAATGGCAGTTGCATCTGCAAGAACTTTGGTAGTGTCTGCTTTATCAGTGGACCTACCTCTAACATCTAAGCTGAAAATTCTATCTGAATGAGCCACGCCATCTGAAACTCTTATAGTAAATTGCCATAGCCTATCTATTGACCCTGATCTTATTACTAGGTCAAATGGTTGTGATTCATCAAAAGCTGTAGCATCCCATCCAGTGTTAGTTGAATCATATGATGCTAATTCAATTGGGTCAATAACTCCTGTTAGTCTACCTGTTTCTGCATTAAGTTCTAATGCTGGAGGAAGTGATCCTTCTATAACTTTGTAAAATTTGATGTTATCATCAGCATCAGTTGCCACTAATTGTTTGTCTACATATAATCCATCTTGAACTATGCCTAAAGATCCTGCATCAGTGCCCCATACTGGAGCATCTGCACCATTAACAAACAATGTAAATGTTCTATCAACACTGTCGGTCCCGTCGGTTACTCTTACAACAAATTTCTTTTCTGTACGTTTTGATACTTCATCTGGGGTTCCACTGATCACGCCAGCAGTAGATAATACTAGTCCACTAGGTAGTGCGCCAGCCACAACACTAAAAGTCAGAATATCGTCATCTGAATCGACTGCAGTCAGTGTATTGCTGTAAGCAACGCCTTCGTCTATTTCAGCGATGACGCCAGCAGATGATGTCCAGATTGGTATTGCCATTTACAATATTTATTGGTATGCTGTTTTGTAGATTAATGAGTATACTTGTATTTTTTACCACTAGAGCCTATTGTGAGTGAATTATTGGTGATTTTTGCCACATTACCAGCATCTACGTGGATACGAAATTCACTAGGGTCTAATGTTCCTTCTTCTTTTGCTACCAATGTTAGCACTTCAGTAATTTTGCCAATTGATACTTTAAAACGTTTAGTAGCTCTTTGAGATATAATTTTAGCATTGGCACCATTTTGCTCAGGACCTATGCTTAAACGGTAGGATGCTATTTGCAGATTAGCGAAATGTTTTTTATGAAGACGACCCACACAGTTAGAATCCAATGAGTCTTTTGATGTTTGTGAAATATCCACCTTTTTTCTTTTGTATTTCCTCATACATCATCAATTCTTTCCAGAGTCTCTCTCGCCATCCCCAACTTTGACCGCATTTGGGACACAAAATCACTTTGTCCTCACAACCAAATGTCATTGTGATTCCTTCATGTTCTATGCCTTTTGGTCCAGGACCATAACAAGTTACAGCATCAGCCCATTTTTGACCTGTTTCTTCTCTTTGGTCAAAGCCTTCGATACCATCTGTACCGCCTTTAGAAACAAAGTTCATATCATTAAAACTAATTTTATGGATTGCCATATAAAATACTTATTTCATAAAAAAACAGCGCCTAAAAAATAGGCACTGTTTAATATTAATATAATAGTTAATCGGTCTACGTGAAACAAGTAGCTAATGATCCGTCTGATGATAAAAAACCATCTACGTACCAAATAGCCGCCGTAATTGCCGTACAGTTTACGTATGAACCAAGTTTACCACCTTTGGTAGATCCATCCATAACAATTTGGTGGTCCGCCGCCGCTGGTTGGTCAAATGCCACTGTTGCAACGTTTTCGTTCATGATTGTTAATGAACCTAAGTCAGTGAAATCGTTTGAAATCAATTGACCTTGCATAGTATCGGCATCACTTGCACCTGTAATAGTGAAAGCGTTTGATGTGATAGTAGTTGCAACGTGAACTGAGTATGTAAGACCTGCTTCAGCCGCCGGTAAAGTAATTGTGATACCGTCTGCTTTTGAGCCTGTACATATTGAACCTGACTGCTGAACTGTTAAAGTTGTGTCAGATGTTGCCGCTACTACGTTTCTCATGTAGTGTAACACTAGAGGTACACCACCAGCTGTTGAACCATCTGAAATAAAGAACTGATTCGATGAATCATCAAAGAATAAATCTCCGTCTTGTCCAGTATGACTCGCACGAGCTTGTGTTATGACCTTTCCGTGTATTTTTCGTGTTGCCATTTTGTTTTCTCCTTATAAGAAGTCCAATGTAGGTTCTAGCTACTACGCGGTTCTCGAAAACCGCATAAGTCTTT
>MDSV01030695.1_pt1 | contig 13813 bp, 15 predicted proteins | sample 810851 | NCBI WGS metagenome assembly MDSV01 (sample SAMN05326640, study PRJNA326480) | marine metagenome | isolation source: seawater | place: Atlantic Ocean: North East | collected 2012 | reverse complement strand
CTTTCTTCACAGGTTGAACAAGAAGCTAGGGATTATTTTAAGGATAAAGTCTATCAAACGGTTATACCGCGAAATGTAAGGCTGTCAGAAGCCCCTTCTCATGGAGTTCCAGTTTTAGTTTACGATAAAAATTGTCCTGGAAGCAAATCTTATTATAGTTTCACAGATGAATTTATTATTCGTGAAGATAAAATAGGAAGTGCAGCATAATGAATTCAAAAATTAAAAAAGGTCTAGGAAGAGGCTTGTCATCATTGATAGGAGAAACCAAAGTTGAAAGTAAAATAGATAAGTTATCTTTGAGCGATATAATTCCTAATAAATTTCAGCCTCGTAAAAATTTTGATGAGGAAAATTTATTAGATTTGACAAACTCAGTTAAAGAACGTGGTATAATTCAACCAATTATAGTGCGTGAGTCTAATTCGGAAAATTCTAAATTTGAAATTATAGCAGGGGAAAGAAGGTGGTTAGCAGCAAGAAAAGCAGGCCTACATGATATTCCAGTTGTAGTTACAGATGTAGATGATTTAAAATCTCTTGAATTCGCTATTGTAGAAAATGTTCAAAGACACGATCTCAATCCTTTGGAGGAAGCTCAAGGTTATAAAAGATTAATTGATGAATTTGGTTATGATCAGGAAAAAGTATCTAAATTTATTGGTAAAAGCAGAAGTTATATTACGAATTGTTTAAGGTTATTAACTTTACCAAATGATATCATTAAATTAGTTGAAGAAAAAAAAATTACTTCTGGACATGCTAAAATATTAGTAGGCTTAGATAACGCCAGTTTTGTGGCCAGTAAGATTTTAGAAAAAAATCTTTCTGTTCGTCAAACCGAAGCTTTTGTTAAGATCTTTAAAAACAAGAGACAAAAAAATACAAATTCTAATGATGTAAATTTGAAAGAATTAGAAAATTCTATTTCAGATAAAATTGGCCTTACGGTAACAATTAAAAATAGCAAACAAAATAAAGGAACAATTACTTTTTCTTATAAAGAGCTCGATCAATTAAATAAAATAATTGAAATTATTAAATCTAATTACTAGCTTGATATAAACTTTCATAAATAAAATTGTTCATAATTTGATTAGACATTTGAGAGTGTTTTTTAACTGATAATTCTAAGTCATTAATTTTAATTGTCATTTTTTTAATCTCTTCTAAAGATAATGTTTTTAATTGTTTTTTTATAATGTCTTTGTCTTTCCAGAAGATTGGAGGTTTAAAAGAAGATATAACTAAATCTAAATTTTTTTTGTTCTCTATTTCAATTTGTAATTTTTGTAATCTTTTTAGCTTAAATAAGAAAGTTTTTATTAATAAGATGTTATCTTCAAGAGATTGATTGTTTTCATTAAGAATATTTAGAGTCTTCTTTTTATTTTTTGCGAGACACTGATCTACTAATTCTGATAAATTATAGTTATCAGCTAAATTTGTAAGTTTTAAAATCTCATCAATTTCAATAGTTTTTTTTTGCCAACAAAAATTATTAATTTTATTCAATTCATTGTTTAAGTTAATTCTATTCCCTTGAGATCTTTCTATAATACAATTTATAGATTCTGATGAAATTTTAATTTTTCTTTTTTTAAAAAAATTTTGAGCAATGATTACTAGTGATTGATAATTATCTTCATAAAATGGAACACAAATTGTTTTTTTATCTTTTTCAAAAAAATTCCTTAGTTTAGATCTTTTCTCTAAATTATTTGTTTTTATAATTATTGTAATTCCAGAAATGTTTTTCAAAATCAAATTTTTAATAATTTCTAAAATCTTATCTGTAACCCGATTTATGATAACTAATTTTTCATCATCAAAAAATGATCTATTTAAAATACTTTCTTCAAAATTATTTATATTTTGAATTATTTCATTTTCGTCATAATTAAAAATATTTTTTGTAAAATTTGGCTTTAATACCTCACTTATAGTTTCTTCTATTAGCCCAGTATTTGAACCATATAATAAATAAAAATTAATATTTTTCTTTAAATTTTTTGATAGGTCTTGCTGCCTTACAATCATAATAGATTTAAAAATAAGAGAATTTCTTCTGATGTTTTATTTGTGAGATTATTCTTAATTTCATTTTGATATTGACTAAGTTCGAATTTATTACTTTTATTATTATAAGAAAATTCGTTTAAGAAATTTTTGCTTTTCAAAACTTTTCCATCTTCTTTAATTGTCAATTTAACATTTATAACCGATCGATATGTTTCAACCTGTCCTTTTGAATTTTTAGAGGTCTCTTCTACATCGAAACTTGTTTCTAGCGATAATTCACTTAAATTGTCATTAAATTCACTTTCTATAAGACCAACAGTGTTAACAATTTTTTTATTCAATCTGTCATTTCCTATTAAAATAATTTTGTTAAATTCAAATATCAATTGATCATTTTTTAGGTAGATTGGTTTATATCCACAAGAAGTGTTTACAATAAGTAATGTAAGTATAAGTATAATTTTTTTTATTTTCATTTTACTATATAGTTAAGTATTCTATTTGGCACAAAAATTTTTTTTACAATCTTTTTGTTATTTATAAAATTTTTAATTTTATCATTATTTTCTATTATTGTTGAAATTTCTTTTTCACTGGTATCTTTTTTAACTTTAATGACCTCCCTTTTTTTACCATTTATTTGAATAACAATATTTGCTTTTTCTTCATCTATAAGATTTTTGTCATATTTGGGCCAATTGATATTTTCCTTAAATCCTAAATCGGCTAAACATTCATTAGAAAAATGAGGTATTACCGGAGAGAAACAGATAAGAATTTTTATGTAATTTTCCTCTAAATTTTTTAAATCTTTATTTTTTTTAAGATAATTTACCAAATAGTTGTACGCTTCATACATATTTGCAATAATGACGTTATAATTAAACCTTTCTAGATTAATAGTAATTTTTGATATCATTTGATTAGTAAATTTATCAATCTCTTTATTTTTTTTTTGATTACTTTCATTAGAAATTTTTATTTTAATCTCATTATGTAAGGCCCATAGCTTTTGAATAAATTTGTAGGAAGATATCATGCCTTGCTCAGACCACTGGACATCCTTTTCAGGAGGACTATCAGATAAAATAAATAGTCTCACTGAGTCAGCGCCATAATTTTTAATAATAAGTTCTGGATCAATTACATTTTTTTTAGACTTTGACATTGACTCCGATGGACCTATTTTTACTGATTTATCGGGTTTACCTTTAACAACAAGTGTATTATTTATTTTTTCTACATCATCTGGACTTAACCAGTTATTATTTTCATCTTTATAAGTTTCGTGACAAACCATACCTTGAGTAAATAAACTTTGAAATGGTTCGATAATATCAAAGCTTTTGTTGTTATAGCTAATTGCTCTCATAAAAAAACGTGAATATAGAAGGTGCAATATTGCATGTTCTACTCCACCAATATACTGATCTACAGGCATCCAGTAATCAATATCTTCTCTTTTAAAACCATAATTTTTTTCTTTAGGAGAACAAAATCTGAGATAATACCAGGACGAACAAACAAATGTATCTAAGGTATCCGTTTCTTTTGTCATTTTTTTTCCATTGATAATAATTTCTTTCCATTTTTCCTGACCATCAAGAGGATTACCTTTAACTTTAAGATTTATGTTTTCAGGAAGTTTTACAGGCAACATAGATTTTGGAATTGCATGTACATTCCCCTCATTATCATATGCTACAGGTATTGGACATCCCCAATATCTTTGACGAGAGACACCCCAATCTTTTAATCTAAAATTAACTTTTTTTTTCCCTAATTTTTTTTTCTCTAAAATTTTAATTGTTTCTAAAACAGAGCTTGTAGGTGCTTCATAACCATTTAAAAACTTTGAATTTATAATAACACCAGGTCCAGCATATGGTTCATTTGAAACCTCAAAATTTTTATTTTCATTAAGAGGTCTTACAACAGTTTTTATTTGCAATTTATACTTTTTAGCAAAATCAAAATCTCTTTGATCATGTCCTGGGCACCCGAAGACGGCTCCAAATCCATAATCCATTAATACGAAATTAGCAAAGTAAACAGGTACTTTTTGAGTTGGATCCAAAGGGTTTATTGCCTCAAGACTCGTTTTGAAACCTATCTTATCTCCAACAGCTATCGCCTCTTCAGTGGTGCCTGACTTCGAGCACTCTTCTTTGAATTTTAAAAATTCTTTGTTCTCCTTAAAATAACTTGATATTGGATGATCAACAGATAATGCTAAAAACGAGAAACCAAATAAGGTATCTGGCCTAGTAGTAAAGCACTTTACACTTTCTATAGGGAGATTGCCTTCAATTTTAAAATCTATTTCACATCCAAAAGATTTTCCAATCCAATTTTTTTGCATAACTTTAACTTTATTTGGCCAGGCTTCTAGTTTTTCAAGTCCATCTAGTAAATCCTGAGAAAATTTTGATATATTAAAAAACCATTGGTTCAATTTTTTTCTTTCTACAATTGCACCAGATCGCCAACCCTTTCCGTCAATAACTTGTTCATTGGCCAAAACTGTTTCATCCACAGGGTCCCAATTTACGTAGTTTTCTTTCCTATAAACTAATTTTTTTTCAAGCAATTCTAAAAAAAAAGTTTGTTGGTGTTTATAATAGTCCTCCGAACAGGTAGAAATTTCTCTATCCCAATCAATGGAAAGACCAAGTTTTTTAAGTTGATTTTTCATAGTACTAATGTTTGAGTTCGTCCAAACTTTAGGATCTAGATTATTATCCTTAGCTGCATTTTCTGCCGGCATACCGAACGCATCCCATCCCATTGGATGTAAAACATTAAAACCTAGAAGACCTTTATATCTAGCGAGCACATCACCTATAGTATAATTTCTAACATGACCCATGTGAATTTTTCCAGACGGATATGGAAACATTTCAAGGCAATAAAATTTCTTCTTTTTTTTATCTAGGCTAGTTTTAAAGATTTTATTTTCTTCCCAATAATTCTGCCATTTTTTTTCAATGTCTTGAAAATTATATCTACTCATTAAAATTATAAATTTGAATAAGTGTAATTTTTAATCAGCAACTTTATATTCTCCAAGTTCTTCTTTTAATTTTTTAAGATCCTGCTTTTCATACATTGAAGCTATTTTCAAAATTTTTTTTGAAACTTCTTTTTTTACCAAATTGCTCTCTATTTCTGAAATCTTGCATTGATTATTTGAATTACAATTCTTTTCATGTATTATAATCTTAAGTGCATCTGATCTAATTTCATTTGATAAAAACTTTATTGTAATCTTATAAAATTCATTTGAATCTTGATCCTCTGTAGATATCCAGTCTGTAATTATAATACCTCCAGAATAATTTGCATTCAAAAGTGGAGCAAATTCTAGAACATCTAAACTAGCTCTCCAAATTGGATTTGAACTAGCAAATTGAAAGTTACTTTTTCCTTTAAGTATACCTCCTAGCCTAAGGCCTTTGCCCTCTTCAAGATTTTTTTTTACTCTTTCTTTTGCATCAGGGGGAATCTTTCTAGCATCTGAAGGCTGGTAAATTCCACAAGAATTAAGTGCAAACAATAAAGAAATTATGATTAGTAAAAATTTCATTTAATATTAATTTTTTGTAATCCAATCTGCTATTAAATTAACTCTACCTTTATTACTTTTATTTGCCACAGAATGTATCTTCCCAGAGTTATTTATTTCCCAGAACTCTCCTTCTTTAAATATTTTAGTTTCATTTCCTACTGTAAAATAAACATTCTCATTAGTTATAATTGGAATATGCACTCTAAAACACTTTTGTAAACTACTACCTCTATCTATATGAGGATCTACCGAGCAGTTTGCTTTAAGCTTAACTAGTATTGCTCTTATTAATAAACCTTGACCATATACTTTGGTGAAAATATTTTTACAAAGCTCTATCTCATCTTTAAACAGTGATGATTTTTCCAAATATGTGGGGTTATCACTTCTAAAATCGGTATCAAAAATTAAAGGGATTGTTTCAGTATTTCTGTGAACTTTATAACTTTTTTGCCTAAAACTAAATTCATCCCAATCTTCCTGACTAAATGATTTAACCTTATTTTTGAATGGCCGTATTTGTGCAGTAGTTAACAGTCTAAAGTTTTCCATATGAGAATAATTAGAACCTTATTATTATAAAATAAAGCCGTATTTACTAGATTTTATAAAAAACCAGCGAGATAACGTGATAAAAATACAACAATCCTAAATTAAAAAGGCATAAAAGACGAAAAATCTTCAAAATTAGCAAATATTATATAATTTGCACTCATTCATATATGAAAACAAAGGAGAATAAATGAATAAATTAACAAAAGCAGGTTTAACTGCTCTTGCAGGTTCTCTTGCAGCAGTTTCAGCTAGTGCAGTTGAAATGGGTGTAAGTGGAAGTGCAAATATGACATATGTGTCTCAAACGGGAAACACTGGTAACCCTTTTGGTATGGAATCTAGAATTACTTTTTCTGCATCAGGTGATATAGAAAATGGTTTTGGAGTTTCTTACTACACTACTCAAGAATCTCATCATGGTGCTGGACAGTACTCAGGTGAATTAGCAGTAGACATGGGTGACCTTGGTAGAATCGCATTGCAACAAGGTGTTGGTAATGCTGGTATTGACCAAATCGACGATAACACTCCAAAAGCTTACGAAGAAGCTTGGGATGGCTTAACAGCAACTCAAGGTCTAGTAAACACAGGTGGAACTAATGTATTTAAATATACAAATAACTTTGGTGGAATTGGAGCTAACATCGCAGCAAGAAAAGGTAGCGATACTGGTAATGCTGAAGGTGATGTATCAGGAAACAACGAAGGAACTGGTTACAGTTTTGCATTAACTGCTAGTGGTGATACTCTAGGTGTTGATGGTATGTTTGTTGGTGTAGGTTATGGTCATGTAGACGGTGGATCTGTTGGTGAAAACGTAAAAGATACTGAGTATTATGCTGCTAACGTAAATTACGCAGCTGGTCCAGTAACTGTTGGTTTTCAAAGAAACAAGATAACTAAAGCGTCTAAAGACGTTGAGACTGATATGATGTCAATTGCGTTTAACGTAAATGACAACTTAGCTATTTCATACGCTGATAACGAAGTTAATCACCTTAATACAGGATCAACTGGTGATGTATCAGAAGACGTAGAAGGTATTGGCTTCTCATACACTATGGGTGGAATGACTCTTGCAGGTCAGTCAAACTCATCAGACGATGCTAATGGTGTAGCAGGTGCAAAAGATGATCACACTGAGTTGAGATTATCATTTGCGTTTTAATTAAGTCTTAAAATTTTAAATTTAAAGCCCCAGTCTAAAAACTGGGGCTTTTTTTTTAGAAATTTTTATCAATTACCTTTAAAAAATTCTTATATTGATCAAAAGCATTTAAGGAAGATTTATAGATAGGCTTTCTTGCCTGCGCAGCACTAATAGTTTTAATAGGATTTTTATTTTTGTAAAAATTTAAACAATTCTCCTCCCATTCTAATTCACAATGTTCAATTATTTTTTTAATTTCGTAATTTTTGTTATTAACTAAATCTTCGTAACGAACATCAATTAAATTATCAACATTCTTGATTTTCCAAAAATTCATTAAATCTTCATAAGCTTTATAGAATTTTACTAAATCTTCTTCATTATGAGCAAAACCTAAACCATCCCTAAAAAGGTTTTTATATATCGACAAACAATTATTTTTAGGATCTCTGCGGCAATGTAAAATTTTTGCATTTGGAAATAATATCTTAATAAAACCAATCCATAAAAAATTTAAAAGGCTCTTATCAAGAAAAAATTTATTATTGATATTTAAATTTTTAGTATAATTAGAATATTCATTTGAAATAGATTTAATTTTATTTGTATTATCTATAGTTTTTAAAGCTTCATTAATTTGAATTTCATCATCATTCATAAAATATTTTTTCATCAGTATATCCATGTAAGGCAACTCTCCACCACCAAATACTTTGCTATGTGAACTTATGATTTGCTCTACGAGAGAGGTTCCTGATCTTGGCATTCCGAGGACAAAAATTATTTTCGTCGGGTTATTATGAGAAAATTGATGTAAATCTAAATTTGTAAATAAATGTTTAATTTTTTTAATTAAATTTAAATCGTTATTAATATTATATTTACTTTTCTTTTTTCTTAAGTCATTTCCAATTTTTAAGAATTTGTAAGCATTCTCTATTTTACCCACATCCTCTTTTGCTTTGGATAATGAAAAACATAACTCAATATCTTCATCTTCAATTAGTTCTCTGTTTTCAGTTTTTTTTACTAAATCTTTATAATGCCAATTTTTTTCATCATAGGTTATGCAACGGCTTATTAGTAAATCAGCTCTCGTATATTTAGGATTTATTAGTATGACTTTTCTTGCATATTTTACAGCATGATCAAAGTTGCCTAATCCTCGATGAGCGAGTGCCAATGCATATAGCATTATATGATTCTCTGGAGAAAGTTTAATAGCTGTTTCATATAGTTTAACTGCTTCAGTTAATTGATTTAAATCTCTCTTTTGATTTCCTAAATTAAGATATGCAATTGAATAATTTGGGTTTGTTTCAATTATTTCATTATAAAGTTTTTCAGCGAGTTGATATTCAAATAAATTACCGTAAGATTTTGCAAGATTATTCTTTAAGGATATATTTTTTGGATTGTATTTTAGACCTTCTATAAATACATCTTTAGCTTTATTATTTTGCCCAATTCCCTGGTAAGATAATCCTAATAAATTAGACAAAATAGGTTCATGTGGAAAATTTTTAAGGTACTTATTTGCTTTTGCAATTACAAAATTAAAATTTTTTACATTTAAATTGTTAACTAATATTTGGATATCATTTTGGTCGAGACTATTTTTCATATATCTAATTGAAATACGTTATACCAGAAAAACCATCTGCATTAACCATTTTTAGTTTATTTAGATTATCTTTCCTAATACCACCTAGAGCTACTACTGATTTTTTTGTTATTTTTGACATCAAGTTAAATTTTACTACTCCCAAACATTTTTGATAATCTTTAGTTAAAAATAAAGGTGAAACAAAGATCAAATTCACACCTTGTTTTTCCTTGAATTTTATCTCTGAAATACTGTGTGCCGAACCAAGAATAATGAAGTTTTTTCTTTTGTTTCTACAATTATTTAAATTTAAACTTTTATTAAATGAAGGTATGTATACACCATCTAAGTTTGCTTGAAGAGCTAATTTGGTATTATTAGCTAGATAAAATTTAAGTCTTCTTTTTTTACAAATTTTTTTAATTTTTAATATAGTTTTTAAATCTACTTTTTTATGATAATTTCTAAATATAACATTGCAATTATTTGTTAAATTCAAAATTTTATTTTCACAAATATCGTCTATAAAGGTATATAATTCAGATGAATTAAGATGCATAATAATTTAAACAACTTACAAGAAATTATTAAAGAAATATATTCAAAAGATAATAATCAAAATAAATTAGTTAAGATAATTGCAGTATGCAAAACATTTGAGATGGACAAGATACTTCCATTAATTGATAGCGGTCATATTCATTTTGGAGAAAATAAGGTTCAGGAAGCTCAAAATAAATGGCAAGATATGCTTAGTAAAAATAAAAATGTTAAATTACACATGATTGGTAAATTACAGTCAAATAAAGTAAGACATGCGGTTAAGTTATTTGATTATATTCATTCAGTCGACTCTATGAAACTTGCAAAAAAAATTAATTTAGAACAAAAAAAAGTGAATAAAAATATTGGCTTATTTATTCAAGTTAACATTGATAATGAAGATCAAAAAAATGGAGTAGCAATAAGTGAACTGGAGAGCTTTCACGAACAACTTGTTCAAATGAATATGAATGTTATCGGCTTAATGTGTATTCCTTCTCTTAATTCAGAATTAGAAATTGCTTATGATAAGATGCAAAAAATGAAAAATAAACTTGGACTTGCTGAATTAAGTATGGGCATGTCATTTGATTATCTTAAGGCAATAAAATTTGGTTCAACATTTGTTAGAATTGGATCAAAAATCTTTGGTAAAAGGTCTTAATTAATTTTAATTTTCGTATTTTTATTAATTAATTTTGCAAGAATTAAGAAATCATTTTTGTTTAAAGCAATGCAACCCGCAGTTGGTTTATAACTTTTAGTTAAGTGAATAAAAATTGCGCTTCCTTTTCCAACTATTCTTTTACGTGAGTTATAGTTAATTACAATCATATAGTTATATTTATAATCTTTTCTATAAAGTTTTTCGGATTTAGAATTTTTATTATTGATTAATTTATTATAATTTTTGGTATTATCGATATCATTACACCATCGCATTTGTGGCTTTATAGTTTTACATATAAGATTTGTGGTAGGTTTTTTTACTCTATCTTTTCGGTAAAATAAATTTCCTAGTTCAAATGTACCTTTTGGCGTTTTATTATCACCTTCTTTTTTTTTTGTAGTTAATCCTTTACTTCCAGAGCTACATTTAAAATTAAATTCTTTAAATTTTAGGGTATATTTATTTTCTAAAACAATTAGATTATTTGTAAACTTCATGAATAATACTAAATTAATAATATATAAATATTCATATTTCTATGAAATTTTAAGTGAATTAAATGATATTTTAAAATTTAATTTAATAAAAATTGAAAAAGAAATAGATTTAAAATCGTTTATTAAAGACTCAAATAATTATTTAATTATAAGTAAAAATTCTATTTTTAATGATTCAAATGTATTAATTTTAACTGATTTTCCAATAAAACTAGATAAGTTAATAGAGAAGATTAATCTAAGTATATTAAAAAACAACTTTAATTTCAGATCAAATATTTCTATTGGTAAATATTTGTTAGATGATAATTCAAGAAAAATTTTTTATAAAGATAAAATAACAAATCTTACAGAGCAGGAAGTAAAAGTTTTGTTACATCTAAGCAAATTTAAAAATCCAGTTAAAGTCAAGGACTTACAAAAACATATATGGGGCTATAACCAAGATCTAGAAACACATACTGTCGAAACACATATTTATCGATTGAGAAAAAAAATTGCTAATATATTTGATGATGAAAATTTTATTTTAAGCTCCAAAAGTGGTTATTTTATTAAATAAAATTAAATACGAGCACCGATTTTTTGGATAATCTTTGAAGACAATTCAGTGCCCTTAAGCAAACTCTCTTTAATTGATAGATTATTTACTATTCCATGCAAATAACCTGCTGCGAACAAATCACCTGCACCAGTCAAATCTTTAATATTTAAATTTTTTTGTGAGTTACATTCAAAAAATTCATTTTTATTTATACTAATCGCACCTTTTTCACCTCTTGTAATAATAATGTTTTTTTTAATTTGCTTTGAAAATGAAATTACATCTTCAAAAGATTTTGCATCAATTAATGAGGAAATTTCTTGTTCATTTGCAAAAACTATGTCTAAACTATTTTGAACTAAGTCTAAGAAATGTTTTTTGTGTCTTTCAACACAAAATAAATCAGATAATGACATAGCTGTTTTTTTTGAATAGTTAATTGATTTATCGAAAGCTTTTTTTGGTTCACCTTCGTCCCATAAATATCCTTCTAAAAAAATCATTTCCGAATTTTTGATGTCTTCTTTGTCTACATCTTGGTCACTAATTTTTCCTGCTATACCTAAAAAAGTACACATAGTTCTCTCTGAATCTGGAGTTATTAAAATTAAACAAGAACCAGTTGGAATATCTTCATTTTTTTTATTATATAAATATTTCACTTTTTCCTTTTTTAACCCATCCTCATATTTTTGACCAAGTTCATCATCATTTACTTTTCCTAAAAAACCAACTTTATTACCCAATTGAGATAGCCCAACAATAGAATTTGCAACAGAGCCACCAGATATAGTCTCTTCAATTTTAAGTGATGATAATAATTTTTTGAATTCTGTTTCGTCAACTAATTTCATAGTACTTTTCGTTAGCGAATTTTTAATTAAAAAATCATCTGATACTTTACAAAGTATATCGACAATTGCATTTCCAATTCCTAAAATTTTCATTTACGGTTTTTTTGTAATAAAAGGTATTTTTCTATTAGGATAACAAGTAGTACAAATTTTACAAGTTAATCCATAACAACTACGAGCTTTACAATACTCTCTTCCATAATAAATAATTTGGAGATGAAGTTTGTTCCAAGTTCTTTTTGGAAACAATCTTTTCAAATCTTTTTCTGTTTGAATAACATTCTTGCCATTTGTAAGACCCCATCTCTGTGCTAATCTATGAATATGTGTATCTATAGGAAATGCAGGATTACCAAATCCTTGTGACATTACTACACTAGCTGTTTTATGACCAACTCCTGGTAAACTTTCTAATTCTTTAAAGGTTTTTGGAACTTTACTATCATACTTATCAATTAATATTTTTGAAAGGTTATAAATACTTTTTGCTTTAATTCTGAATATTCCAATTTTTTTAATCAAACTTTCTATTTTTTTTTTACCTAATTTTTTAAAATGTTCTGGTTTGTAATATCTAGGATAAATATTTCTGGTTACATTGTTAACATTTATATCAGTACATTGAGCAGATAGAAGAACAGATATTAATAATGTAAATATATTCCTACTTTTTAAAGGTACTTTGATTTTTGGATAAGTTTTGTTTAGAATTTTTAGAATAATTTTGGATCTTTGAACTTCATTCATTATTTGAAATTCAGAAGATCTCTCATTGAATAAAGACCAGGCTTTTTATTCATTAACCATTTTGCAGCAGATAATGCACCTTCAGAGTACAGGGACCTATCAAAAGCTTCGTGATTTAAAGTAATTATTTCTTTACCACTTGAGAATTTAACTTCATGCTCACCAATTATTTCACCTTTTCTTAGAGAATTAAAATTAATTTTATTTCCATAAGGAAATTTTTTTTTATTTAGATATTTCTTTCCTATAAGATTATAAAAGTTTTTATTTTTACCTGCAGCAATTCCTCTTCCTAACATTAGAGCAGTGCCTGATGGATAATCTTTTTTGTGTTTGTGGTGAACTTCAAGAACTTTACTCAAAAAATTTCTATCAAGAGAACCAGAAGTAATTTCAGTTAAGTACATTAAAAGATTAATTCCTAAACTCATATTTCCAGCTTTCAAGATTGGAATTTTTTTTGAAAATTTTTTAATTAAATTCTCCTCTTTTTTTGAAAATCCGGTAGTTCCTATTACTACTCTTTTTCTTAATTTTGATGCTATCTTTAGTACCTGAAAAGTACATTTTGGAATTGTAAAATCTACTATCAAATTTGCATTTTTGAAAGATCTCTCATTATTTAAATCAATTTTAATTCCATTAATTTTTTTATTAATCTTTTTATTTTCTGTAAGAGATACTAGTTTAAAACTACGATCTAGTTTTGCAGATTTAATTATTTGTTGGCCCATACGTCCCATGCATCCAGTTATTGCTAAATTTATTTTTTTCATTGAAAGATAAGATATGAAACTATCATAACAGTTACAACAATTATAGACCAAATGATTAGGTTTTTAATAAATTGTTTTAATTTTGAATTAGATCTAAAAAAACTAGGAAGAGCTAGAATTAAAACTCCTATTAAGAATAATGATGGGATTATTTGTTCTAATCCCATTTTTAACTATTCCAAAAACTTTTAGCCTTTTGGAAAAATTTTTTTATACTTGGATTAGATTTTTCATTTTCTATTTTTCTAAATTTTTCTAATAATTCTTTTTGTTCTTTATTT
>MDSV01174819.1_pt1 | contig 13816 bp, 8 predicted proteins | sample 810851 | NCBI WGS metagenome assembly MDSV01 (sample SAMN05326640, study PRJNA326480) | marine metagenome | isolation source: seawater | place: Atlantic Ocean: North East | collected 2012 | reverse complement strand
TTAAATCCTCAAATTCAAATTGGTGTATCAGGTTCATTAAAAAGAGACATGACTGGATCCCCATACATACCAAAAAAAGGATATCCTCAAGAAGCTACTAAAGTAAAATCACTTCTAAAAATGGATGATTGGAATAATCTGGTTTCCGAGGCTATAGGTAACCGTTACAGGGTATGGTTAAATGGTGAACAAGTTATGGATTACACATTGGGAGAGGCTAATATGAGCGGACCTGTAGGTATACAACTTCACAGCGATAGACAGATGGAAATTTGGTACAAATCCATCGATATTGCCAGTTACTAAAATTAGTTTACAAAAAAAATAAACCGCCATCGAAATTTTATAATTTTGTTGGCGGTTTATTCTATTTATAATTTAAAATCAAATCATTAAAAATGTCCAATAAAACCTTCTTTAGTTTACTATTTCTTTTGTCAGTTTCATTAACTTCTTCACAAACTACAATGAAAGAAATTAATGAAATCATTAAAGAATGGGCTTCTCCAACAAAATTTCCAGACCATGTTGTAATAAGTGCAACTGAGGATCCTTCAAAGTCAATTACAATAAATTGGAGAACTGAGGCTAGTAATAAAGTTGGTTTTATTGAGCTTGCATTGGCTGGACCAGGTCCCTATTTTAAAAAAAACAGTAAAAAATTTAAAGCAAATAGAACAGTAGTAAACTCAGAGACAGCTTACAAAGACGGATTTGAAGCATCATATTTTGAAGCTAAAATTGACCAGTTAATTCCAAATACAATTTACGCATATAGAGTAGGTAACTTTCATTTCAAAAGTGAGTGGCATCAATTCAAAACTGCCAATGACCAAATTTCTCCCATTTCGTTTTTATATGTAGGTGATGCTCAAAATTATATTTTGGAATTATGGTCCAGAGTAATTAGAAATGCTTATAAAACTGCACCAGATGCTGATTTTTTCATACATGCTGGAGATTTAGTCGATAAAGGACATGATGAAATTTATTGGAATGAGTGGTTTGCTGCTGGAGGATTTATCCATAGTGAGATCCCTGCCATTGCCGTGCCGGGAAATCACGAATATCAATATCTGGATGGAACTATATTTTCACAAGATGAAGTACTTTCAGTTCAATGGAATGCTCAATTCGGCTTTCCTAAAAATGGTCCCAAGGGATTGGAGAAAACTTGTTATTATATTGATTATCCTGATCTCAAAATAATTGCACTTAATAGCAATATTGCTATAAGACGTCAAGCAAAATGGCTAAGGGAGATTTTGAAAATAAATGATAAAAAATGGACAGTAGTAACCTTCCATCATCCAATATTCTCTGCGTCTACTATGAGAGCTAATACTGAGATTAGATCTCATTGGAAGCCAATTCTTGAAGAATTTAATGTAGATCTTGCTCTTCAGGGGCATGACCATACTTATGCCAGAGGGGCTATTTATGAAAAACCTGTAGTTATTGAAAATAATGACGGGGGAAGTAACATCATTGGTCCCGTATATGTTGTGTCAGTAAGTGGTGCTAAAATGTATTCATTAGATAAATCAGGTTGGAGTAAATTTGGAGCAACTCAGGGTAAAACCGGCGAGCGAATTCAATTATTCCAACATATTTCTATTGATGGAGACCGCTTGATATATCGTTCTTTTGATGCAACTGGAGCCATATTTGATAGTTTCGAACTACTAAAAGAAAATGGAAAGAACAAATACATTGATTAGTATATTTTTAAACCTTTCAGTGTAATTTGAGCCATATTTAAATTTGTTATGATCCAAAATGAGGATTTAAAACAAAAATTTTTAAGACCTAGTAGAGGAACTAAAGGTTTAAAACTCTCTAGAATTAGAAGTCAAAATTTAAATTAATTTGAAAACTCATTCTAACTTATTAATTCTCCTAACAGCTCTGCTTTTTCATTGTTGTAAAGAAGGAATTAGCCAGCCCAATGGACTGAGGACTGATTTAATGAGAAATGCCGATTATGTGGGGCTAATGGGCAAAAAACAAAACGTTTTATTAGATGATAAAGTTTTGGACCACGGAGGCTACGAAATCGCAAAAGTACAAACCCAAAAACCACTCTTTAGTTGGGTTTTGGACAATCGTACTATAAAAAGCATTGCTTTTCAGCTATTAGTAAGCAGTAATAGAGAGGGACTGTCAAAAAACATTGGAGACTTGTGGGATAGCGGTAAAATCCTATCGCAAAAGTCTTCAACTTATTACCAAGGTTTAGCCCTTCAAAAAAATAAGGTTTACTATTGGAAAGTAAGGTATTGGGAAAATGACCAAAAAATATCTGAATACTCTGATCCGAAGGCTTTTGTGACTGACTTAAATTTTAAGACTGAAAAATTTTCACAAGAGCCCTTGATGACTAAAGATGAATTCCCAGTTGTAAAGAAAAAATCAGAGGGAAACTATTTCCTGGATTTTAAAAAAGCTGCTTTTGCAAAGCTGAAAATTCAATTGACCTCACCAAAAGAGGATTCAATCCTGGTTTTAGTAGGAGAAATGAAGAAAAAAAACACCCTAACTGTTGATGCTGAAGCAGGGAGAAATATAAGGTATTATAAGACCCGAATAAAATTAAAACCAGGAACGCACTGGTATGAAGTCATATGGCCGGAAAATACCAAAAGATCCCGCAATCGATTTATGATTAAAATGCCGGATTATATCGGTGAAGTTTATCCATTCCGCTATGTAGAAGTAAAGGCCTACTCCGGTGAATTGAAGAGTGATCAAATAGTAAGATCAGTGGTCAACTATACCTTTGATGAATCTGCATCCTCCTTTGATTCTAGTGATGAAGTGCTTAATAAAGTTTGGGATTTTTGTAAATATTCTATGAAAGCTACAAGCTTCTGTGGATATTATGTTGATGGTGACAGAGAACGTATTCCCTATGAGGCAGATGCATTTATAAATCAACTATCACACTATGCTGTAGATGCTGAATATGGTATTGCAAGGGGCAGTATGAAACATTTGTTATTTAATCCTACCTGGCCAACCGAATGGACCCTGTATAATATCTTGATGGCTTGGTATGATTACCTTTACACTGGGGACGATCGTTTTATAGCGAAGTATTATGACGAGCTAAAAATCAAAACGCTTATGGATCTGTCTGATGAAACAGACTTAATAAGTACCCTAACGGGAAAACAAACCCCAAGATTTTTTGAACGATTACATAAAAATCATTGGGGTAAAAACAATAACCTTAGAGATATCGTTGATTGGCCTCAGGCCCAACCCCCAGGAGGTTTTGACAACTTAGATCATTTTACTGGAACAGAAAAGGAATATCCTGGAGAAAACGATGGCTATGTTTATCAAACTTACAATGCAGTGGTCAATGCTCTTTATTATGGTACTTTAACAATAATGGAGAAAATAGCCCTGGACTTGAACAAAAAGGAAGATGTTTTTTTATTTCAAAGCGAAGCTGAAAAAATCAAAAAAGCCTTCATTAGAACCTTTCAAGACAAAACCAATGGTTTAATTAATGATGGGGAAGAAACTGACCACAAATCCCAACATGCCAATATGTTTGCGTTGACTTTTGGTTTGGTCCCAGAAAAAGATATTGAAAGTGTGGTAAATTTCATAAAGCAAAAAAACATGTCGTGCAGTGTTTATGGTTCGCAGATATTATTGGAGGGTCTCTTTGATCATGGTGGTGACCAACACGCCATAGGGCTCATGGCTGCAAAAACTGAAAGAAGCTGGTATAATATGATTCGATATGGATCTACCATCACAATGGAAGCATGGGACAAGCGATACAAACCCAATTTAGATTTAAACCACGCATGGGGGGGAGCTCCCTCTAATATTATTGTCAGGAAAATGATGGGAGTCGAACCGTTGACTCCAGGTGCTCAAAATATAAAAATTCACCCAAAAATTGGAGATCTGGATTTTGTATCACTCAAAACGAGCTTTATTACAGGTGCTGTTGAGGTTGAATGTCGCCAAACAAAAAATAAATATACGCTGAACATCAAGATTCCAGGCGGAGTAAAAGCAGACATCAAAATCCCTGCGTCAAAAGGAAGGAAAAAGCTTTTTATCAATGGTATAGCCTCCAACCATAAACCGAATAAAGATTATTATCATTTAAAAAAATTCCCTGCAGGAGTATCGTTATTAGAAGTCAAATAATTTATTTGATCAGGTCATTCATAATTTATCAAATCTTATTACCTTTATTTGTAATGTTGGTTATACACGTGTGTAATAATTTAAAGTGGTCGTCAATTAAAGCTGAGCCAAATTTAATCAAACTTTAGTTGATTTAAATTTTAATAATTAATGACGGATCTTTAATTCTTGTACAAATTTTCTAAATATGAAGGGAAAATTAATTCACTTTATTATTGTGTTGCCAATATATTTTGTAACAATTAATATTTAACTAAAAAACTTTACCTAAATGAAAAAACTATTCATTTTTTTTCTAGTAGCCTGCGCTACATTAACTCAAGCACAAGATTTCCGAGGTTTAGATAAAAGCCCCATGGATCGTGTTTTTTATCCTACCTCCAATAGGGTTTCCGATAAAGCCATTGTAATTACTTACAGTCGTCCTCAGTTGAATGGGAGGGATTTAGGAACTTTGGTACCGACCTATAAGTTATGGAGAACTGGAGCCAACGAAGCGACAGAAATCAGACTCTTCAAATCTATCAAACTTGGAGATACTGTTGTAAAAGCAGGAACTTATACAATGTATTCTTATCCCAAAGAAGGGACTACAGAAATTATTATCAATGCTGCCACTCATGTTTGGGGAACCAATGGTTACGACGAATCGAAAGATTTAGCAAGAATTGAAGTGCCAGTAATGGAATCTCAAGATTACCTCGAAGCATTCTCATTTGCCTTTACTGGTAAAGGAAATAATGCTATTCTGCATGGGGGTTGGGGTAACGCAAGGGTTCAAATCCCAATTACTGTAATGTAGATGCAAAATCATTAATATTAAAACCCCTTTTGAGGGGTTTTTTTATTCTATTAATCTACCTATTGCCCAATAGTATTTTTAAATTAATTTAGTTTTTTAATTATATTAATTATGAAAGAGATTCTTTTAGAATTTTACAAAGGTGTTGGCATAAATCGCATTATGACTGAAAATTTGGAGGCCATAACCTTTTCAGCTTTCATCCTAATTATGGCATTTGCATTTTGGATGGTAAGCAAACGTATTTTCAGGTTAATCTTCTCGAAAATATCCAAAAAAACAAAATCGAAGTTTGATGATTATTTAATCAAAAATAAAATTCCAGAAACCCTATCCTATTTCCCCTCGCTGTTTTTATTGATGAGCTTTCTGCCCCAATCTCTTCAATCATTCCACCTACTGAATCAACCAATCACAATAACTCTAGAAATATCAGGAGCAATTATCTCTATTGTTTTGGTCAGAAGATTCTTAAACTCAATCAAAGACTTTCTAAAAACCCTCAAAAACTTTAAGGATAAACCAATAGATAGCTACATACAGGTCATTATGATTTTTGTATGGTTTATCGGTGTCATGATCATTTTCTCTATTTTATCAGGAAAGGACATTGGTGCTTTTTTGGCAACTTTGGGAGCCTTATCGGCTGTAATTTTATTGATTTTTAAAGACACCATACTCGGTTTTGTTGCCAGTATTCAAGTGACCATAAATGATACTGTAAGAATTGGAGACTGGATCAGTATGCAAAGCTATAACGCCGATGGAGATGTAATTGAGATCAACCTTTCCACTGTTAAGGTGCAAAATTTTGACAATACCATTACTTCTATACCCACCTATAAATTGGTTTCAGATTCTTTTGTGAATTGGAGGGGTATGAGTGAATCAGGCGGCAGAAGAATCAAGCGGGCCCTACTTATTCGAGTTTCTAGTATCCATTTTGTCAACGAAGATCACCTACAAAAGCTTGAAAAAATACAACGTATAGCTCCCTATATATCCAAAAGAAAAGAAGAAATTGAATCAGAAAACATAGCCAACAAAGCTGATAAATCTCTTTTACTCAATGGGAGAAATATGACCAACATTGGACTTTTCAGATGGTATGCCCTAGCTTATCTTCAAAATCATCCAGAAATCAATCCAGATTTGACTGTAATGGTTCGTCAACTAGCGCCCACTCCCGAGGGGGTTCCCTTAGAGGTTTATGTTTTTGTCAAGGACAAAGTATGGGTAAACTACGAACGTATAATGTCGGATATATTTGACCATTTGATGGCCGCTATTCCTTTTTTCGAGTTGGAATGCTTTGAGTATGCCACTAAGCCAAACTAAGCAATAAAATAAGAACTTGAATTGATTTGAAATTTTGGCAAATTGCATTGACCAAGATTAATTCGTTAAAAACTTTATGTCTTATTTAATATTCTAATTAGTTAAAGTATATACTATTTCTTCAAATTTAGTATTTCTTATTCATCTAAAAACTGATTTAGGGGAACCTTCGTTTACATTATTTTCTTCATTTAGAACAATGGTATATTATTTTTCTGCTTTTTCTATTCTCTAGAAAAATTCAGAGATAGTCAGTATATCAACCTAAATTGATTCTTTATCATAGACTAAACTACCCACGTTTATGATTTAATCTTGTTTCACCTTAAGTTTTTGGGTGCACACTCTCTAGTATAAAAAAGGAGGAAATTTGAAGGGTAAATTTTTAATCTACTAGGCCCAAGGCATTAAACTGATTTCTACTATTTTAATAATAGGAATAAGATTTTGTTTTTTTTCTCAGACAAAAGCAAAAAACAAATAGATGGTTTAAATAAGTTTCCATTTAGTTGATTAGTACCTATTCAAATAAAGTACTGATCAAGATTTAAAAACCTTTTGGTAACGCCAAAAGGAAAAAGCACCCAATAAAGCAACAATAACTATTGCGTAATAAACAAAACTTGGAGTTATGATTTTATCACCACTGGCGTAAGAATGCAAACCTACCAGATAAAAATTCACCCCAAAATAGGTCATCAATATACTTGAAAACCCTACTATACTCATAAAATTGAAAGTCCAATTACCTCTCAAGCCAGGAACAAATCGCATGTGAATAATAAAGGCATAAACCAAAATACTAATTAAGGCCCATGTCTCTTTAGGATCCCATCCCCAGTATCTACCCCAACTTTCATTGGCCCACATACCCCCTAAAAAATTCCCTATGGTAAGCATTATCAAACCAACAATCAATGAGAGTTCATTTATAACAGTCAATTCTTTGATGTTTAAACCTATTTTTTCTTTATTCTTTTTACCTGCAATGGAAATCAACAAAAGTGAAACCACACCAATAATCATACTTAGTGCAAAAGGACCATAACTCCCTACGATCACAGCCACGTGTATCATCAACCAATAGCTATCTAAAACAGGTTGCAAGTTTGCTATGGAAGGGTCCATCCAATTCCAATGGGCTATCATCAGTACCATAGAAGATACAAAAGCGGTAGCAGCTAAGGTCAACTCCGACTTTCTGCCAAAAACTATACCGAAAAACATAGTGGCCCAGGCTACATAAATCATAGATTCATAGGCATCACTCCAAGGGGCATGTCCCGAAATAAACCATCGGGCAACTAAGCCACCTGTATGCAACAAAAACAGCAACAAAACTATCCACTTTAAAAGGTTTATAGTGAAATTTAAAACCTTACCCTCCCTGAAAATCTTTGCAATCAACAGCAGAAAGAGTAGCAATCCCGCATAAAGGTACCAGCTAAAGAGTTTTTTAAAAATATCGTATTTGTTGTATGCTATTTCCGCTTCTATTTTTTCTTCTGAAGGCATTACCGATCCTCCAAATTTCTTTTGAAATCCCTCCAAACTTTGTAAGAGATTTTCAGCTTGAGCATAGTCTCCATCTTGTCTCGCCAATCTCAATGCATTAAAGTAAAGAGGTAAAATATTTTGTACATAAAGCGAATCTTTTCCTTGGAAAGAACTCTCATTCAGCTCGGGATAGGAAATCCATTTATTGGATTCATCTCCTGGAATAGGAAATACTCTAAGTACTTTACCCTCTAAAGCGGCATACAATAGATTTACCCTTTTGTCAACTTCAATAAAATCTTTTTGAAATTGATTGGGAACAGAGGCCCTATATGCGCTTTCCAATTGAGATGAAATTTTATAATTACCTTGATTGTCGAAGAAGGAAACCAAGGAGGCGTATTTTTGTTTGGAATTTACTCCAATAATCTTTCTAAGACTGTCATTACCTCTTTTGAGATAAATTATGGGAACATTGTACCATAATGCAGGGCTTTCGATTATTGACATCATAACCTGATCGGCATTAAGCTCCCCGTAGGAATCTTTTTTACTGACTTTACGAAGGAGCTGAGACGAAAAAGTATTGGCCGGCTTCATTCTTCCTCCTAGATCTTGAATAACCAAACTTCCGAATTTTTGAGCATGTTCTTTGGCAATAATGTTCGCCTTCACTACAGAGTCAAAATCAAAATTATTCAAAGGCGCATGATCATGCGCTTGGGCATTTAATCCCATGGAGAAAATGATAGATAAAACAGAAATCAAGGCTTGTTTTTTTTGTTTGATTTTTTCCAATGATTTTGAAAGGTCTTTAAACCTTGTTTTTCCAATGAAGAAAATCCCCATCATACTCAAGTAAAGTAGGATATATCCTACATAGGTGACCCAAGTTCCCCAAAAATCGTGATTGACTGAAAGGACCGTGCCTTTTTCATCGGGATCAAATGAGGCTTGAAAAAATCGGTATCCTTTGTGATCTAATACATGATTCATGAATATATTGTAATCAAAAGAACTTTGTTCCTCTACGGTTATTTTACTCATAAAAGAGGAATAGCTCTTCTCCGTTCCCGGGTATTTTTCTGCGATAAAATCATTTAAGCGGATCGCAAAAGGCAAGTCAAGTCGCTTGGAACCATACTTTAGGTAGAAATCCAAGTCCCCTAAGCTTATTTTTTTCATATTATTTGCTATACCCTTTCCTCCCAATAGCGTCATAGACTCTGTCTTATCATTTGTCGCTACTTGTAGTCTAAGGGCATCCTGCAGGACTGCAGTACTATCATCAGACTTTACCCAGTCAAATTTTCCTCTCAAAGGTGGTTCAGGGATAACAAACTGAAAACCCTCGATATTGTATAGAGATCGAAACTGCAATTCCTGTTCTACCCCTTTTTCAAAAATCCCCGACTGTTGATCAGCCATTCTCAAGTAACTTCCATCAAAAGGAGGAGTGATATAGTGCAATCCTCCCTCAGAGCGAATATTTATAGCCCCATCAATAGGGTTATTCAATGTAAAGAGTAGGTTGTGGATATTGGCAACCTCGCCCTCCTTGAGCGAATGATCGTGACGACTTCCACTGGAAGACTCTACTATTTTGAGGTATCGGTCACCCGATTCATCTAGGACCAACTGCTCGCTTACATCTTCTGCAAAATTTTCAAATTTTATAGAGAAAGCTTGACCATTGAATTCATTTTTCCACTCAAAATCATTGTTTACATGCTCAGAAAAAAGAAAATCCTTCTCTAGAGTTTTTCGCTGAGGCACACCGTTTATATCTCCCTCTATAAAAACAGTCAAATAAGTTTTATCGGATAAAAAAGTATTCTCAGCAGCTCCCTCACGGATGGGCATCACGCCCTCATATCCAAAATAACGGGTGATAAATGCCCCGAATATAATCAGGATAAAAGATACATGAATCATCAGAATGGCCCATTTCTCTTTTCGCAGGAGTCGGTATTTAAAAATATTTCCGAAAAAATTGATCATGAACAGTGCCAATATCAATTCAAACCACCAGGCATTGTAGATCCAAATTTTGGCGGTATCTGTACTGTACCAACTCTCTATAAAGGTTCCATAAGCCATGGCGGAAGAAAAGGCTATGAACAATAGAGCCATTAATTGATTGGAAAATAAATATTTAAGTGTTCTTTCTTTCATCTCAATCTTCACCACTTCATTTCAGTGCAAAGATACCGGTTGAAAACGAATTATAATAACTTCAAATGGCCAAATTGATGGACAATAAAATCGTTTCTAATTATATTAACATAGATAAGTACTTTAAACAAAAGTTCTTTATTAAACAGACCCAACAAAAGAGTCAATTAGCTCACCGAAGCTGCAACACTCAAAATACCTTAAAAAATTGAAGGGAAAGTAACCTTTGATAGTTGTGAAATAGACGGCTAAAGATCCTTTAAAGTAAAAATAAAAATGGACAAAGGGATCATCATATAAACTTGAGAAAACTGTTCGCATAGCAAAATAGGATTTCATAATGGTTTGATTAGTAAATAATAATATTAGGAAAATATCTTTGTGTATTTTTGATACATGACAAAAACTGTACTCATTGGAGCGGGTAATTTGGCTTTTCATTTCTATAAAAGGTTGACAAATTGTAACGAAGTAAAAGTGATACAATGGTACAGTAGATCCCTCCAAAAAATTGATTTTGCAAAAAAACAGACAGAGGTGATCGACCAATTCTCTCAAATCAAATCGGCCGATTTGTATCTGATCTGTGTTAGTGATGATGCTATTAGGAGTATGTGTAAAAAAATTAATACAACGAATTTGGTGGTCCACTGTGCTGGTGGTGTATCAATTGACCAACTCGAAGACACACCCAGAAAAGGGGTTTTTTATCCCTTACAAACTTTTTCAAAGGATCAAGATTTGAGTTTTGACCAACTTCCTTTTTGTATTGAAACAACTGATCCTAAAGATCAAATACTGCTAAGTAATTTGGCCAAAGCAATGGGAGGAATTCCCCATAAGATCAACAGCGAAACGAGAACGCAAATGCATATAATTGCTGTATTAATCAATAACTTTGGCAACCATCTTTTGCATCTGGGAAGTAAACTTTTAAAAGAGCATGATATCTCCTTTAAAATATTCCATCCGTTAATTGAAGAGACCTATCAAAAAGCATTGAAAAGTGGTCCCGAAAACACCCAAACTGGACCTGCCATCAGAGATGACCAAAAGACCATTGAAAAACACTTGGGGCTAATCTCAGATGAAAACATTAAAAAACTATATTTAAATTTAACCTCTTCAATTCAAAGAAATCATGAGAAATAAAAACTATAAAACCTTACTCAATAATATAAGAGCATTTGTCTTTGACGTTGATGGTGTAATGACCAATGGAAAAGTAATGATAACCTCCGAGGGAGAAATGTACAGAGAAATGGACACTAGAGACGGTTTTGCGTTAAAATACGCTTTATTGAAAGGTTTTAAAATTGGTATCATATCAGGCGGTACCAATGAGGGAGTCAGAAAAAGACTTGAATTGTTAGGGGTCAATAAGGTTTATCTGGGCATACATGAAAAAGATATTGCGTTTGATGATTTTGTGAGTACTTTCAATATTAACCCAGATCAAGTACTTTACATGGGTGATGATGTTCCTGATGTTCCTGTCATGGAAAAAGTTGGCGTATCCACTTGTCCCCAGGACGCCCTTCCTGATGTCAAAAGGGTTGTGGATTACGTATCCCACAAAAAGGGAGGCGATGGATGTGTTAGAGAGATTGTAGAACAAGTAATGAGGGTTCAAGACAAATGGGTGTTCTCAAAAGACTAAATAATAACCCCTAAATAACCTTAAATGATCCCACTCAATGGCTATCAAATCATATTGGCTTCTGGCTCTCCTAGAAGGAAAGCTTTTATGGAAAGTCTCAAAATTCCTTTTTGCCTCAAAACATTTTCTGTAGACGAAAGTTTTCCCCCTAAGCTTAGTGGAAGTGCAATTGCAGAGTTCATTGTCCACCAAAAAAACGCTCCATTTGTCGATATTATCCAGCCAAAACAAATAGTGATTACAGCAGATACAATAGTTTGGTTTGAAAATCAGTATTTAGGTAAACCCAAAGACAAATCAAACGCCCATCAAATGTTAAGATTTCTTTCAGGAAAATCTCATCATGTTATTACATCAGTAGGTTTTCTTACCTCCAAAAAATTTGAGATGATTACGGAGACTACCAAGGTCTATTTTAATCATTTAACCGATCGAGAAATCTATCGTTACATAGAGGAAGAATCACCCTTAGACAAAGCAGGTGCTTATGGAATTCAAGATTCGATTGGTGATTTGGCAATCAAACGGATTGAGGGAAGCTACACAAATGTAATTGGTCTACCACTTGCTCAAGTAAAAGAAAAAATATCATTTTTGGTTCAAGAAGAATAACTTACTAAAGTCAAAAATTGTATTTTGTAATTTCAAACCATCGGGTAATTCTTGAAATAATTTATTGGAAAAAAAATTCACTAACATTCAGCATGAAAGACCTTAATTACTTTTACTACTCAAAAAGTTTTAATTTCAAGTACGCAATCTTTTTTGTATTACTCTTACTTTGGGTGACTTCAATCAAAGCACAGACGTCTTCAGAGGTCTACAAAAAATTAAAAAAATTAAATTTTTTGGGATCTGTGCTTTATCTCGCTGCACATCCCGACGATGAAAACACCCGTGTGATTTCCTATTTTTCCAATCATGTATTGGCACGAACGGCTTACCTCTCAATGACCCGCGGAGATGGGGGGCAAAATCTCATAGGCGCTGAGCTGAGAGAGGCTTTGGGATTAATTCGAACTCAAGAATTATTATCCGCTAGAAAAATAGACGGGGGATCACAGTTTTTCACCATGGCTAATGATTTTGGCTATTCCAAAAACCCAACAGAAACCCTCACCATATGGGACAAAGATCAGGTGTTGGAACAGACCATAGATCGTATTCAAAAATTCAAACCCGATATAATCATCAACCGATTTAACAGCGGAAGTTCAGGTAGAACCCACGGCCACCATACTGCATCGGCCATGATCTCCGAGTGGGCTTTTGAAGCATTGCACAAAAATGAAAAAGCTTGGCAACCGAAAAGGGTTTTCCACAATACCTCGCGGTATTTTTATGGCAATAGGGAAAACTTTAAAAAAGCTAACAAGGAAGGGATGGTAGCCATAGACGTAGGAGGTTTTGATCCACTAACGGGAAAAACGAATTCAGAAATAGCAGCGCTAAGCAGGAGTCAACACAAATCACAGGGCTTTGGGAGTGCCGCTGCTCTTGGAGAGAGAATGGAATACTTAGAACTGGTAAAGGGCAAAAAACTCAGCACCAACAATCCGTTTGAAGGAATTGATACCAAATGGACTCGAATAAAAGGTGGATCGCCCATTGGAAAAGCCATTAATAAAATCATCGATGATTTCGACTTTTCTGCTCCATACAAGAGTGCTTTGCCATTACTTGAAGTCAAAGCCATGATTTTTCAATTGAATGATACCCATTGGAAAAAAGTCAAAATAAAGGAAATAAATAGCCTAATTGTTCAATGTTTGGGATTAAAACTTCAATTCAATGCACAAATGCCCTATGGTGTTGTGGGGGAAGATTTACAACTTAAATTAATTGCCAACAATCCCAGCCCACTGACTGTAAGCTTTAAAGGTATCGAATTTAAGGGTGAAGCTTATGATTTGAACCTTTCCCTAAAAACCAACCGATTGTTCAAAAAAAATTTTTATACAAAAGCCTATGGAGCGGTCAGCAGCCCCTACTGGCTCACCCAAAAGGGAACCCAGGGGATGTATATCACCGATAAAAAAGAATGGATTGGCAGGGCCAAAACCCCAGCCGCCTATAAGGCAAAGATCAGTTTAATTATAGAGGGAAGGGAGATATCCACCAATATCCCATTACAATACAGAAAAACAGACCCCGTCAGAGGTGAAGTG
>MDSV01161617.1_pt1 | contig 13820 bp, 14 predicted proteins | sample 810851 | NCBI WGS metagenome assembly MDSV01 (sample SAMN05326640, study PRJNA326480) | marine metagenome | isolation source: seawater | place: Atlantic Ocean: North East | collected 2012 | reverse complement strand
CCCACCACCTAAAATTGTGCAAATTTGATTTTTCATGGTATTTAGAACACTTATATATGAAAATTACTAAGTTTAAAGAGGACATAACTTCAGAGATAGCTAATTCGATAAAAAATAGTATTGCAATTGATACAGAGGCTACTGGTCTTCAAATACCAGAAAGAGACAAGTTAAGTTTAATACAAATTTGTGACGAAAATCAAAACGTTTTTATAATTCAACCAAATAAAGATACTTTTAAAGCGCCAAATTTAGTGTCTATCCTAGAAAATGAAAAAATTTTAAAGATTGGACATTTCTTGAGGTTTGATAAAAATGCTCTTGAATATTTTCTGAAATGTAAAATTAAAAATATTTTTGATACTAAAATCGCATCAAAAATTGTTAGAACTTATACTGATAGTCATGGTTTAAAAAATCTTGTTCAAGAATTTTGCAATAAATCTCTAGACAAAAGACAAGGAAGCAGTGATTGGAACAAAGATCTTAATGAATTATCAGAAAAACAATTAGAGTATGCAGCTAATGATGTCATTTATTTACATAAAATAAAGAATGAATTAGAAAAAATGTTAATTCGAGAAGGAAGAATGGACATTTTTAAAAAATGTCTTGTTTTTTTAGATACAAGAGTAACACTAGATCAAAGCGGATTTAAATTTGATATTTTTGAACATTAATGAACAAAAAAAACTTTATAGCTTTAGCAAAAAAATCTGCCGATATTCAGATAAATGAATTAAAGAAAATCAAAAAAATTTTTGATAATTCTTTTATAAAAGCTGTAGATCAAATCATTAATTGTAAAGGTAAGGTTATCTTTGCTGGAATTGGAAAATCTGGTTTAATTGCAAGAAAAATTTCTGCGACTTTTTCAAGCGTTGGTATTCCCAGTTTTTTTTGTCATCCATCGGAAGCTCTACATGGCGACATGGGACAAATTGAAAAAAAAGATTTACTTATAATTTTTTCTTACTCAGGGAATACTGCTGAGTTAAGCAACATGTTAAAGTATGCAAATCGATACGGAATTAAGATCATTGGTGTTGCCTCCAAAGTAGATAGCACTCTTCTCAAGGCTAGTGACATAAAATTAGTTTTACCAAAAGTTAAAGAGTCCGATATTACGGGTATGGTTCCTACTACAAGTACATCTATCACTTTATTATTAGGAGACTGTTTAGCAACAACTGTTATGCACCAGAAAAAATTTTCTAAAGAAAAATTTAAAGTATTTCACCCTGGTGGAAATATTGGAAATTCACTTCTTCTTGCAAAAGATATCATGGTCACGGGTAATAAGATTCCTGTAATTGATTATAAAAAGACTTTTAATGAAGCTTTAAAAATAATGAATAAAAAAAAATTAGGTATAATTGTTATTACAAAAAATAAATTTATCGCTGGACTAATGACAGATGGTGATTTGAGAAGGGAGCTTAACAATAGATCTGTAAGTAAAAATTTAAATAACTTTATAAATAAATATCCCCTAACCGTAAGCGAAAATCTACCTGCTGCTAAAGCTCTTGCTATAATGAATGAAAAAAAAATAACAAGCTTGCTTATAGTTCCTGAAAAAGACTCTGATAAAAAAAATAAAACTTTAAAAGGTATTATCCATATCCATTTTCTTCTGCAAAACGGGATCAAATAATGATGAATAGAAAGAAAAAAATTAAAATTTTACAAATACTTTTATTAATGATGGGTTTAATCATAATTTTTTACACCTATTTCAATAAGCAAAAATTTTCTCAAGAAAAAATAATTTCTAAAGAAATTGAGAAAAAAGTAAAAAATCAAAACGCAATTAACTCTGAGAATGGTGATATTTTTTATAATATAGAATACTCTGGTTTCGACCTCGCAGGAAATAGATATGTGTTAAAATCCAAGGAAGCTATTAGTAGCGAGGCTAATAAAGAAATAATTAATATGAAATTTGTAAATGCAACTTTTTATTTTAAAGATGATACTGTACTATATGTTGAGTCTGGTAAAGGAATTTACAATAATAGAACTTTAGATATGAAATTTTATGAAAATGTTAGCGCGGATTATGAGAATAGTAAACTTTTTTCAGAATTTGCTCAGTATTCTAATTCGGAAAGCATGCTAATTGTTAACAAAAATGTTAAAATTATAGACTCAAGAGGAACCATGGTTGCAGATAAACTTTTGCTAGATTTAAAAAATCAAACTTTGGATATAACATCGCTTAACAATGATAAGGTAAGTACAAATTTATTTTTGAAATGAAAAAAGGGTTCAGAATTCTAAAATTTAAAAAAGACAAACCTCTTTTCGAAGTAAGAGACGTAAGTAAATCATTCGACGGAAGGCCAATACTGAAAACGCTCTCTCTCAAAGTATATCCTGGTGAGTGTGTGGGTATTTTAGGCCCTAATGGTTCGGGTAAAACAACTTTGTTTTCAATGTGCATCGGTGAACAACAGGTTGACAAAGGTAAAATTTATCTTAATCAAAAATCTATTGAGCAAATTCCAATTCATCTAAGATCAAAAGAGGGGTTAGGTTATTTGCCTCAACAAAGAAGTGTTTTTGATATGTCCGTTTATGACAATATTTTAGGTATAGCGCAAATATCAATAAAAGGATCTGAAAATCAAAAAAATATAACTGAAAAAATTTTAGATGAATTTAATCTACAACATTTAAGATCATTAAGTGCATCAGTGTTATCAGGTGGTGAAGTCAAAAGACTAATGATGGCTAGAATTATGATCAATAAACCAAAATTAGTTTTACTCGACGAGCCACTTGCAGCATTAGATCCACTTGTTATTCAAGATGTACAAAAATATATTTTGAAAATTCAGGCAACTGGTACCGCCATTTTAGTTACAGACCATAATGTAAAAAATTTATTTGATATAACGGATCGAAGTTACGTTCTAGGCGAACAAACAGTTATTGCAGAAGGAACCTCAAGGGAATTACTTAGATCGGATAAGGCGATTAAACATTATTTTGGGTCGGAATTTTCTTCGTAATCAATGAGTTCTAAAAAGTTTAATTTATTTCTTAAATCTAAAATTTTACCTTTTAATAAAACTATAAATGTTGACTCAGATAAATCTCTTTCAATAAGGAGTTTTTTAATTGGCTCTATTTCTCAAAAAATTACAACCGCGAAAAATATTTTGGAGTCAGAAGATGTAAAGAGTACCGTTTCTGCCTGTAGGAAGCTTGGAGTTAAAATAAAGAAAATACAACCAAAAAAATATAAAATTTATGGAAAAGGCTTAGGATCTTTTTTCGCTAAAAAAAATACTATATTAAATCTAGGTAATTCAGGAACTCTTGCTCGTTTACTAATAGGAATCTTATCTACTACTCCAAACATCGAGATAAAAGTTTCAGGCGATCAGTCCTTAAATAAAAGAAATATGAAAAAGTTAATTGATTTGATGTCTAAGTTTGGTGCTTCTTTTTTACCAAAAAAAAAATACACTTTTCCTCTTAAACTTATCTCTTCTAAAATGCCAATTGGAATAAATTATGATGCTGGAGTGAGCGCGCAATTAAAGTCTGCTGTTCTTTTAGCTGGATTAAATAGTTACGGCAACACAACTATTAAAGAAAAGATTAGCTCACGTGATCACACGGAAAATCTTCTAAAAAAAAATAAAAGATCAATTAAAATAAAAAAAAGTGGAAAAAAAATTATTTATGTCTTCGGAAAAAAAGATTTAGACAGCATGAATATAAATGTGAGCGGAGATCCTTCCAGTGCTGCTTTTTTTACAGCTTTAACGTTGCTTAATCCAAATTCCTCTTTAAAAATAAAAAATGTAGGGTTGAACCCTACGAGAATAGGGTTTTATAAAATTTTAAAAAAGCAAAATGCAAATTTCAAATTCATAAATTTAAAAAAAGAAAATAATGAAATCAGTGGAGACATATTGGTGCAGAGTTGTAAGCTTAAGCCTATGAGAACTGATTCTAAGATGTACCCAAGCACAACTGATGAATATTTGCTTTTATTCCTAATTGCCAGTTTACAAAATGGAATTTCAATATTTAAAGGAATTTCGGATTTAGCTAACAAGGAGAGTTCTAGGGCTTATGAGATGAAAAAAATTTTAAGTCAAATTGGAGTCAAGTGTATATTGAAAAAAGATGAAATGAAAATCTATGGAAAAGGAATGATTGATGCTAGCAATAAAAAGATAGTTGTTGGAAATTTGCAAGATCATCGAATAGCAATGTGTGCGTTCATTCTAGCAATTTTAACAAATGCTAAAGCCTCAATTAAAAATTTCGAAACGGTATTTACTTCATCGCCATCATTTTTAAAAATTATGAAAACTTTAGGAGCTAAATTTGAAATACAAAAATAAAGGCTTGCAGATTTCTTGTGACGGAGGTGCGGCAACAGGAAAGTCTACAGGCGCGAAGATGATTTCAAAAAAATATAAATTGAAATTTTTATCTTCAGGTTTGCTTTACCGTTATGCTAGTTATCTGATTATTAAAAATAAACCAAAAAATTTAATACATTTTCTTACAAAAAAATTTAATAAGGTAAATTATAAAAAATTAGAAAAAATTAATTTGCATACTCAAGAAATATCTGCACATTCTGCTAAAATTGCAAAAATAAATAAAATCAGAAAAATTTTAAAAAAATATCAAATATCTTTTGCTAGAAAAAATAAAAATTGTTGTATCGAAGGAAGAGATATTGCTACAAAGATATTGCCTAGGTCTGACTTAAAATTCTTTTTTATTTGTAATTTAAATATTGCCTCAATTAGAAGATTTAAAGAATTAAAAAAAAACAATTCAAATTTAAAGCTTAAAGATGTAAAAAAGGCCTTAAGAATAAGGAATATATCAGACACAAAAAGGAAAAACTCCCCTTTACTTAAACATAGAGATTCGGTAGTAATCGACACCGGAAAATTAACCAAACAAGGTATGTTAACAAAAATGTCGGTGATTGTTGAAAAAGAAATAAAAAGAAAATATGGCAATTGAACAAGAAACTACAAATACGAGCTCACTATTAGAAGAATTTTCAAAACTTCTTGATGACGACTTCAAAGACAGAAAATTAGAAGAAAATAAAATTATTAAGGCAAAAGTAATAGAAATTTTAAAATCATTTGTTGTGGTTGATGCTAGAGCTAAATCAGAAGCAATGATTCCAATATCAGAATTTAGCCAGGAAGAACTTTCAAAGTTAAAAATCGGAAGCACAATCAACTGTTTTCTAGAAAGAATTGAAAACATGAAAACTGGAGAAATAGTATTAAGCTACGATAAAGCAAAGAGAATGGATGCATGGAATAAAGTAGTAAAAGCTTATGATAATAAAGAGGAGATAGATGGAATGATAACTTCAAAGATTAAAGGCGGATTTATTTTTCAAGCTTTCTCTGGAGCCCTACCTTGTTTTTTGCCCTCTTCACAATTAGATACCCGTCCTTTAAAAAAAATCGATCATTTAATGAATACCCCATTAAAAGTTCTTCCAGTTAGACTGGATCGTAACAGAGGGAATTGTTCTGTGTCTAGAAGAGCTATTTTAGAAAAACACAAAAATGCAGAAACAGCAGAAGATTTAAAAACTATTAAAGAAGGCGATATAGTTGAAGCGCAAGTGCGAGCTACAACCTCGTGGGGCGTATTTCTAGCTTACAAAAGTCTTGATATGCTGCTTCATGTCAGTGATCTTGATCATGGAAGAGTAAAACAACCTTCTGATCTTGTAACAATCGGTCAAAATTTAAAGGTAAAAATTACAAAGATTGATCCAGAAACGAATAGAATATCTGCAAGCATTAAAGCTTTATCAAGTGACCCCTTTGAAGATATAGAAAAAGTTTTTAAAATTGGTGAAATTTATGAGGGTGAGATAGTAAAAATTATGGATTATGGGGCTTTCTGTCGTCTTAAATCTTCGGTTGAAGGATTAATTCACACAAGCGAGATTGATTATACTAATAGAAATATTAATCCTAACAAAGTTTTTTCCGTTGGCCAAAAAATAAAAGTTAAAATTGTTAATATAGAAAAAGAAACAAAACGAATATCTCTGTCTTATAAATCAACGTTAGAGAACCCATGGGATAAAGTGAGTCAAAAAGTCGGTGAAAAAGTAAAGTTTAAAATCAATAATATAACTGAGAAAGCTTTGTTTGGGGAACTTACTGAACTAAAACTCAATTCAATGTGCCACTATAAAGAATTAAGTTTTATAGAAAATGTAAATGACCTTCAAAAATTTAAAAAAGGTCAAATTATTGATGTAAAAATTATTGAAGTGAAAGATGAAAAGATAAGAGTTAGTAAGCGTGCTTTAGAGAAAGACCCTTGGGATTACTTTAAAGATACTAACAAAAAAGTTGGAGATATAATTACAACAAAAGTTTATGAAACCTTAAAATCAGGAGTAAAAGTTTCTATTGACCCAGATAAAAAAATAATCACAACGATACGAAGATCTGACTTGGCTAAAGAAGCTTCAGACTCAAGACCGGAAATTTTCAGTCCTGGAAATAGTCTTGATGCAAAAATCCTGGAACTTGACCAAAAACTAAGAAAAATAAAACTTTCACCTAAAGCTGCACAGGAAGATGAAGAGGCATCGTTGATGAAAAAGTTTGGTAAAAATGCCTCAAAATCAGGTGCTAAACTAGCAAGCATTTTTCAAAAGGCAATGGGGAAAAACAAAACAGAAAAAAAATAAATAATTGTCAAGAAAGCAGCTCATAAAAAAGCTTCAAGAACAAAATCCTCAATTAAATCAATCTGAATTAGAAACTGTATTAAATATATTCTCCTCTAGCATCTCTGAGGGGTTGAAAAAAGGAAATAGTGTAGAGATAAGAGGTCTTGGACGATGGTTTTGTAGAAATTTAAAAGAAAATTTTAATGCAAGAAATCCTTCTACTAACGATTTAATTTATAAACCGGAACGTGTTAAGATAAGATTTAGACCAGCAAAAAAATTAAAAAAAATTATTAACGAATGAAAATACCTAAAATATTTATAGCTTGTGATACTACTAATCTTACTAAAGTAAAAAAAATTATAAAGCAATCACAATCAAATAAAATAAAAGTTGGCTATAAGTTCGGGTTAGAATTCATGAATTCTAAAAATGGTAGACAATTCATATCAAAATTGAAAAATAAGATTGTTTTTATTGACTTAAAATTAAACGACACAGTAAATACTATGTTGTCAGCGGTTAAAGCGTTGAAAGATTTAAAAATAAATTATCTTACAGTTCATGTTTCATCAGGCTTGTCAGCTTTGAAGGCGGTAAAAAAAGTTTCAGGATCAACAAAGATTGTAGGAGTCACAACTTTAACGTCTTTAAATAACAAGGATTTAAAATTGATTGGTTATAACAAATCTGTAAAAAATTTAGTAACACATCAAGCGAAGCTCGCGAAAAAAGCTTCGTTAGATGGTTTAGTCTGTAGTCCCTATGAGGTAAACGTCGTAAAAAAAATTTTTAAAAAAGAAATCATTACTCCTGGTGTTCAAATAGGGAAAAGGAATTACGATCAAAAGCGTTCTATGGAAGCTAAGAGAGTCAGATCAGATTGGCTAGTCATTGGAAGGGCCATTACTAGTGGTAATATCAAAAAAAATATCCAAAATCTTACTAAACAACTAAGATAATGAAAATAAAAATTTGTGGTTTAAATCCAACCAGAGATGTTCAATTATGTATTGATCTAAAAGTAGATTATTTAGGATTTATTTTTTACGAAAGATCTCCTCGTAATGTTAGTCTCCCAGATATTAATGTGTTATCTACATACGATAAAAAAAAATCTGCTTTTGTTGCAGTTACAGTAAATCCGAATGATGAATTTATAAAAAAAAATCTAATAGGAAATTTTGATTTTATTCAACTTCATGGAACAGAGACAAAAGAAAGAATGATAGAAATCAAGAATATGGGTTTTAAAATTATCAAGACTATTAAAGTAAAAGAAGAAGAACATATTGATAAATATAAAGAATTCAATGATGCTGATATAATATTATTTGATACACCAGGAATGGAAAAATCTTTTGAATTTCCTAAAAAACTAGTTAATAAAATCCCTTTGGGTAAAAAATATGCATTAGCAGGTTCTATCTCAGAAAATAATATAGAAAATTTAAGTAAATTAGGGGTTAACTTTTTCGATTTATCCTCTAGTTTAGAGAGTCAGTTAGGTTACAAAGATCATTTTAAAATAAGAAGTTTTATAAATAAAATAAATGAGCTTAAAAATTAAAAAAAATAAACCACTTATTGACCAACATGATAAAAAATTTATGTATGGTGGAAAGTTTGGGGGAAATTTTATACCTGAAACCCTTAAAAAACCTATTGATGATTTAACGAAATTATTTACAAAATTAAGAAAAGATAAGAAATTTCTAAGAGAAAGAGATCACTATTTTAAAACTTATGTGGGTGCTCCTACGCCTTTTATTAAATTAGAAAATTTGACAGATCATCTCGGAGGAGCCCAGGTTTATGCAAAAGTAGTATCTGAGGCAAATGGTGGAGCTCATAAAATTTACAATGCGACTGTTCATTGCTTAATAGCTAAAAAAGCAGGAAAGAAATTTATTGTTGGTGATACAGGTGCAGGATATGCAGGAAAAATGCTTTCTATGGCAGCGAAGAAATTTGGTCTTAAATGCAAAATTTTTATGGGAGCTAAAGATATCAAAAGACAGAGGCCTAACGTCGAGGCAATGAGAAAAAATGGAGCAAAAATAGTTCCTGTTACTACTGGAAGTCAAACTCTTGTGGATGCTGTTAGTGAATGCATGAGATACTGGGTTTCAAATTGCGATACTACTCATATGTGCGTTGGTTCAACCGTTGGTCCTAACATATTTATAAAGATTTGTGCTTGGAGTACGGCTCAAATTTCAAGAGAATTGATTGAGCAGGTCCAAGAGGAATTTGGAAAGTTGCCTGATAAATTAAAATTAATTAATTGTGTTGGGGGTGGTAGTTCAGCTGCAGGATTCTGGAATGAGTTTATGGATACTCATGCCCAATTTATTGGGGTTGAAGCTGGAGGTCCACAAAATAGTAAACTTCATGCAGCGCCATTAACTAATGGATCTAAAATAGGCATTCTTCATGGGGCCGCTCAATATGTTATACAAGATTTAGAGGGTCAGATTGGTTCAACTGAATCAATATCTGCGGGCCTTGATTACCCAGGAATTTCTCCGCTACATTGTTTTCTAAAAGATGCAAAAAGGGCTAGATACACTTCTGCAAGTGATGAGGAAGCGCTTAAAGCTTATCAACTTGTCTCAAAACTTGAAAATATTTCTCCTTCACTTGAACCTTCTCATGCTTTTGCAGAAGCAATTAAATTAGCTCCAAAATTAAAATCATCTGAAGTCATAATTGTGAATTCTTGTGGCGATAGTATTAAAGACAAGGATATTATTAAAAAAAAATTAGGATCATACACAAGATGAAATCAAAAATTACTATAGCATTTGAAAAATGTAAAAAAGAAAAAAGACCAGCATTAATTACATATACAGTCGCTGGAGATAATTCTAAAAATAATTCTCTAAAAATTCTAAACAAAATATCAAAACATGCAGATATTTTGGAGCTTGGATTTCCACATAACACCCCAATCGCTGACGGTGGACAAATACAAGGCAGTTCGTACCGAGCTCTAAAAAATGGAATTAAATTAAAAGATGTTTTTCAGATTGTTAAAAATTTCAAAAAAAATAATGCTAATAAACCAATTATCTTAATGGGATATTTTAACTTAATTTATCAAAATGGTGAAAATAATTTTTTAAATAGCTGCAAGTCTGCAGGTGTAGATGGTTTAATTATAGTTGATCTTCCTTATCCTGAGAATAAAAACTTTGCAAACAAATGTAAGAAAAAATCAATAAATTTTATACAACTTCTATCTCCTACTACATCTAAAGATAGGATGAAAAAAATTATTAAAGATGCTCATGATATGATTTATTACATCTCCATGCTATCAACTACGGGAGGGAAGCTGAAAGTTTCGCCAAAGAAGATTCTTCAAAACTATAATACGATAAAAAGAATCAATCCTAAAAAAAACCTTGTAATTGGTTTTGGAATTACTGATAAAACTATTTCTTCTCTAAAATCAGCTAATGGGTTGGTTGTGGGCAGTATGTTGTGTAAAACAATAACGAATTCACTCAAAATGGAACAAAATCCTGTCACAAAGTTAGATAAAGTTGTGTACAATCTAAAAAGAAAAATTATATGAATTGGATCTCAAAATTTATTAAACCAAAAATAAAGTCACTTTTTGAAAAAAAATCTTCAAAAACCAAAGAAAACCTTTGGACCACATGTGGGTGTAAAAATTTAATTTATAAAGAAGATATGGATGCAAATCAAAAAGTTTGCCCTAAATGTGGTGCGCATCATAAATTAACTTGCCGAGAAAGATTTGAAACTTTTTTTGATAACAAAGAATTTGAACTAGTTGAAACTCCTTTGCCTAAAGATGATCCGCTAAATTTTGAAGATAAAAAGAAATATACTGATCGATTAAAAGTAGCTCGTAAACTAACGGGTCAAGATGATGCAATTTTAATTGCAAAGGGAAAGGTTCAAAATATTAACATGGTAGTGGGAGCGCAAGATTTTAGATTTATTGGTGGATCTTTTGGAGCGGCATCTGGTGAAGCTTTTATTGCAGGAGCTCAGAGTGCAATTGAAAATAAAATGCCATATGTATTCTTTAGTTGCTCTGGGGGGCAGAGAATGATGGAGTCTTCCATAGCGCTTATGCAAATGTCAAGAACAGCTTTAGCTGTAAATGAACTTAAAAGAAAAAATATACCCTTCGTTGTAGTTCTAACTGATCCAACAACTGGGGGTGTTACTGCTTCTTGGGCAATGTTAGGAGATATCCTAATTGCAGAACCAAAAGCCACAATCGGATTTGCGGGTCGAAGAGTAATTCAAGATACTGTTCGTGAAACTTTACCTAGTCAATTCCAAACTGCTGAATATGTTAAGGATCATGGTGGTATCGATTTAGTGGTTGAAAGACGATACTTAAATTCTACTATAGGAACATTGTTAAATGTTCTATTGAAAAAAGCAGAGGCTCAAGCTAAACAAGATTCGAATGTCAAAGTCGATAAGTCTCTACAAGCAGCTAGCTAATCACAAGCTATTCAACAAAACTATAAATTTTGATTTAAAAAGAATAAGAATAGTTCTAAAAAAATTAAATCACCCAGAAAAGAAACTTAATAACGTTATTAATTTTTTAGGTTCAAGTGGAAAATTTACCACTCTTTATTCAGTAAAAAGTTTTATTGAAGCCAATAATCAAACTGCCACTACCTATATTTCTCCTTCATTGAAAGATATTAAGGAACGATTTTGGATGGGTGAAAGATATTTAACCCATAAAGAAATAAATCGATCAATTAAATTAATTGCGAAATTAAAAGTTCCTTTAACTATTTTTGAGGTTCTTACAGTAATCTATATAATTAATGCGTCGCAACAAAATACTGATTATCATTTAGTAGAAGCGGGAGCCTTATTCGCAAAAGACTCGACTAACGTATTTGATTTTCCTCTGGCACAGGTAGTCGTCAATATTAACAAGCAACATTTAAATTTTCTTAAAAAAAAGACACTAGATGAAGTTATTTATCAAAAAGTGGGTTTTTTAAATAATTTTACTAACATTTATGTGGGTAAACAAAAACCTAATGTATTAAATAAAATTAAGAGGAATCTCAAAAAAAACAAAAGTAAAATAATTTACCCAAGAAATTGGAAATTAGTCAAAAAAAACAAATATTATTTTTATCAAGATAAAAAAAATAAATTTAAGCTTAATACTAAAAATATTTATTCGAAAGGATTATTAGAAAATCTTTGTCATGCTATAAAGATTTCTCTTGATTTGAAAATTGATAAAAAAGTCATTAAAAAAACAATTCCAGGCATTACATTTGAAGGAAGATTTCAGTATTTAAAAAAAGGTAAAATTAAAGATAGACTATATCAAAATGAGCAGATCATGCTTGATGGAGCCCATTCAGAAGCAGATGCTAAAAATTTAGCTCATTACCTAAAAAATATCAAACTGCCCAAGTACGCTGTTTGGGCAATGATGAAAAATAAAGAACCTGATTTATTTATAAAACAATTCAAAGGAGTTTTTAAAAAGGTAATAACGATGCCTATTAAAAATGAAAAGAACTGTATGTCTGCCAAAGATTTGAAATCTATAGCTAAAAGAAATAAATTAAATGTAGATAAAGCAAATAATTTTAAAGAAGTAATAAAGAAAATCTCTTCACGTGAGAAAAAATTAATCAGCTGTATTGGTTCTTTATATAATGTTGGAAATATACTTAATGAAAATTAAATATGAGGCTGAATAAACTCAAGCATATCTTTTTCGCTAGTAGCTCCAACTTTAGTTCCTACAAGTTTTCCGCCTTTAAATAAAAGCACCGTAGGTACGCCTCTAACCGAATATTTTGTTGGTTCATTTGGCTGGCTTTCGATATCATGATAGTAGCAATCTATTTTATCTTCCATCTCGTTAGAAATTTTTTCTATAATTGGTTTTAGTTGCTGACATGGCCCACACCAACTTGCTGAAAATTGAACTAAATTTAATTTACTTCCATTTATTTGATCTTGAAATTTTTCGTCTGTGGAATTTTTAAATGCCATATCTCTTAAATAAGTATTTTTAATTTTTTGTCAACTATGCAGATGAGTAGTGTTTTTCTAAATCTTCAACGTATGCGTTAATTTCGTCTAAATTTTTTAATTTTTCTTTATCTCCTTGTTTTTCAAATTTAGCCCTTAAAGTATCAATCTCAGAATAAGTTCTTGGTATAGTGTTCCATTTTTCATTGTTGGTGCTTAATAATTTTTTTGCAGTATCTTTATGTATTAAATTATAATCTTCTTTGCTCAATACTTCAGGTTTTTCAATATAAAGAAGTTTTTTACCAAAATACTGAAGCCGCTCATCTTTAAATTTAGAAATTATATTCAATTTTTTATCCCACTCAGCTAAATGAAAATCAGGCATTATTTTATTATCCTCCGCTGTTGTAAATTTAAAGTAAATACTTTCCTCATTATATAAATCCTCTTGTGATTTGCTTTGCTCTTTCTCCTCTACCTCCGAGCGTTTTATAGATTGTATTTTCTCTGCAAATTCTTTATTTTTTCTAACAAGTTCTGCTCTAACTTTTAATTTTGTTGTTCCTATTATCTTATATTCTTCAAATTTATCTCCGTAGGATGGATTCATAATCACAGGATGCTTATTGTGTCTGACAGTCCTAATAAATTTTGGTTGCTTTTTCATTGCAGCCTCTAATTCTTTCAATGACATGCCTAAATAAGTCGCTGGATCATGTCTTAAATCAAAGCATAGTGGCCATTGATATTGTGGATGTTGACATACGAAAGTTTGCACATAAGGCCTACTACGTCCGTAGAAGTATTCATTTGTACAAAAGAAAAGTTCTTTTTTAATGATTTCTAGTGATTGAGTTTTATCCATAGTTAACATACTGGCTTTCCAAACATTAGGTGCTTTTTTAGAAATAATTTTAGCTATACCTACAGTGGCCATAACATCTCCAATTGCGCTATGAGCGTCACCATGCTCAATACCATTTAAAGGAGCCATTTGATCTAATTTATAAACATCGTTTCCTTTTTCGTTCACAGAATTTTTTAAAGTATTTGGGTAATATAAATTAGCTGCTCTTGCTAAGCTTAAAACATCACCTCTTG
>MDSV01151573.1_pt1 | contig 13822 bp, 8 predicted proteins | sample 810851 | NCBI WGS metagenome assembly MDSV01 (sample SAMN05326640, study PRJNA326480) | marine metagenome | isolation source: seawater | place: Atlantic Ocean: North East | collected 2012 | reverse complement strand
TCTACTGGAAACTGGAGGTCTAAGGGTCCAGGCTTTGCTCCTGACTCTGCTGATCTATTCCAGATTAACGATGCTGTAGCCTACCCTTGTGTGTTCCCACAGCCACCAGAGTACACAGCTAGATCTGGTACAGAAGTCATCGGTGAAAAGGTATTTGTAGGTAATCCAGATGCTGCACCTGTAGCTCTGACTAATTTAAGTGGTACTGGTACTAATGTAGAGAGTGACCTCATACAAATACTCTCTGGTCTTATGACTTGTTTTACAGAGCAAAACATTATCTCTACACCTACAGGACCTGCGCAGTTACAACCTACTGTGTATGCAGATATTAAAAGTTTAAAAGCACAACTAGACGCAATGATATTGGACTCGTAATGGCAATAGGTGAATCTTCAGACTGGCAAGAGGCTTACGGTGAACAGGACCAGGACGGAAACCTTGTAAATATGCCACTTGTAGAGGATAATCTAGAGTGGCCTGGTAATCTCACAGCCTTCATGGATATGCAATTAGTAGATGCCGAACTAGACGGTGTGACTGTAACTAGTTTTACATTCAACTCACTAGCTATGGAATCGGCCATACTAAGCTTACCTAGTACAGCAGGTATCATACAAGGCTGGACTGCCTATGTAACATTGTCTGCATGTGTAGTACCTACCGGCCAGACTATCCCAGGACCCGGCGGTGGTCTTTTAGCTAGTCCCGGTGCAGGCGTAGTGTTGGCTACATCTATTACACTTGGAGCCAATAAGCTTGCTGAGCTGGTAGATGCACAGCCTGTAGCAGATGCCAAAAAGAGTGAGTTTCCTAAGCTTTTACAGGAGGCTACTGCAATGCTACAATATACTGTTACGGGTGTTGACTCAGCCAGTAAACCTTTAACAGGAGTAGTAGATATAAAATGACTGATTTAAACTTTGATGATCTTATTAATGACATCGTAGTAGAGGGTGGTGACTTAACTCTTAGTGGCGATAAAGGTCAAAAAGAGACTGCCAGACAAAGTATCAAAGCTACTCTAAGAGTATTCCAAGGCGAGTGGTTTTTAGACAACAAAGACCAACCTACTGTGGGCGTTCCTTACATGCAGCAAATATTAGGCTTTAAAGGTATTACTAATGAGTTTTTGAATACTATAATGTCTAATGCTATATTAAGTGATAAGCATGTTAATACTATCGAAGAAATAAATTCATCTATAGACCCAGTTACACGGACACTTTCTGTAGATTTTAGCTGTACCCTCAAGTCAGGACAGACACTAGAAGAGGCGATAACGGTTGTAATATAAGAGGAAAAAAATGGCAGGACTTACTAACCAAGGCTTTGTACCTAAAACTCGAGACGAGATTAAAGAGGACATGGAGAGTAAGTTAAGAGCTTACTTCGGCGACGACATCAATTTAGATGTTGGTAGTAGGTTCGGTACACTTGTCGATATCTTTTCCTTTGAAGTATCAGACGTCTGGCTGGCCTTACAGGCTGACTATAACTCTAGATTTAGATCTACTGCTACTTTTATGAATCTAGACTATGTCGGATCACTTACTAATTCAGTACGTAAATATGAATCACAATCCTCTGTATCCTGCTTCTTAGGTGGACCTAAAAGCAATGTCACTCTGCCAAGCGGACTGAGAGTACAGGTATCTGGTGGTGACACTAGGCAGTTTTCACTTGATACGACAGCTACAATTACAGCTAATGATTATTTAATTGTTGGTGACACAGTAGCTAATAACCCTACAGGCGGTGTGCTTGTCTTTTCCTGGGAGAATACTCTCGAAATAGTTATAAACCTAACTGACAATGCAGCTACTATAGCGAGTACTATACAAACTGCCTTGGGTTTAGCACCCGGTGATATAACTGTAGTAGGTGATTTACAATTTAATGGTGCACTACATATTACATTTAACGCCACTAACAATACTATTGGCCTACCTATAATTAGTGAAAATACTACATTGGCTAGGTTCTCTAAACCGGTTAATTTTAAAACAGGCTACGCAACTAACAACAGTGAATCATTTACAGGTATAGAATCTACAGCAGATGCCATACTGCCTAGGTCTATTCAGTCTATTGCTAGTAACGATTCTAACTTTACTTTAGTTATAAACTACCAAGCTGGTACACCCGGCTCGGCTAGAGAGACTGATGATGAGTTTAGAGCTAGAATGGAAGACGAACTACAGGCTCAAGGTACAGCCACTAGATTAGGCTTTCAGGAGCAGATAGCTAGTCTCACCGGTGTTGACACTGTAAATATCGTTGAGAACAATACAGACGAACCTGACAACTCTGGCAGGCCACCTCACAGTATAGAGGTATTTGTAGACGGCGGCTCCGATGATGCTGTTGCACAGGCAATATATTCCTACAAACCACTAGGCATTAGAAATACTAACACAACTACAACTAACACTGCTGCATCTAGGACCGGTGCTATCACTACAGCTAACGGCCAGGCAAGTACTTTATCATTTTCATCTAGCTTACAAGTCAATGTTTATGCTGCTGTCACAACAGTAGTAGATTCTAGCTACCCTGTTAATGGTGATTTACTTATTAAAGAAGCTATAGCAGATTATATTAATGACGTAGGTTTAGGGCAGATACTGTACACATACAAGCTGTACGGGGCAGTAGCGGCTGTGCCGGGTGTTGTTAATGTCGAGATCAAGGTTGGCACGAGTCCTAGTAGTTTACTTAGTGCTAACATAGTGCCGGAAAGCTTTCAAAGGCTAGTAAGCTCTGAAAACATTATATCTATAGAGGGTTCAAGTCTTGGTTAAACAGCTAGAGAAAGTAGATCATACTCTTAGATCTGCATCGAATAATTTATATCAATATAAAAGATCAGGCGCCTTTAATGCACTGTTACTTTCCTTAATAGATCCTCTTAATGAAGCAGAAGATCAGTTAGATTTATTTCAGTTTAGTCTTACTATATGGAATGCTACTGGCAAGCTGTTAGATTACTGGGGTGAATTATTTAAAGTGCCTGATAGGCCAGAGGATGATGAAGAGTACCGTTCTCTTATCTTTGCATATCTAGTGATGTATTATTCACAAGGTAATGCTGAAGACATAAGGAATGCTTTACTCTCTGCTACGTTCTCATCTAATGTACTCGTTTGGGATACGTCTCCTGCTACGTATACAGCACAGCTTTACAACCCTAAGATGCCTGTAGACACACAGCTACTGCAAAGAATTGTAGATACAGCTTCAGCAGCAGGTGTAGGTACTTCTGGACTGACAGTAGTGCCAGGGCAGTTTACATACTTTGGTTTTAAAGGTGGTGATGAGCCTAACAACGCTGTACCCCCTTTCCAGACCTGGAACTCTTACAACTTTAATTCAGGGAAATACAGCCCTGAAGGTAATGGCTATAGAATATTTTCTGCAAGCGGTGGAGGCTTTGATGAAGTTGGTCTAGAGTTTGTAGCTGATGATGCTGATTTTTATAATGAATTAGTAGCAAGTGCTAACACTAGCTTTTTCCCATATAACTATGCTTTTTTCGCAGGCACCATTGGCAACCAGAATGCCCGTATCTCTAGGTCAGTCAACTCCACTCAGGCTAGATTGCAATTCTTTATGCCAGTCGGTGAGGCTTCGGATGACTTTTTTAAAATGTTACAAGAGACATTTACTAACGATGCCGGACCTGTAGACTATTTAGGCTTAGAGATAGTAGACAAAAACGGCACAGTCTTTACGATCGAGAGGAATGTAAGAGCTAGTAATGCTGTAAGAAGGCAGAACCAGACTAACAATGGTGTGCCATATCATAAGATAGAGCTATACTTAAAAAGAAATAGCAGTACATATAGTGTACTCAAGATAGATGGTGCTGACCAGGATGTAGATCTACTTATTAATTTTGTAAATTACACTAGAGCAGACTCTAATATTTTTAATATTAATAACCCAAACGGGGTTTTAACACGAGTTTCACAAGCTGACTCCGGTGAGTCTTTATTCTTTGAAGATGCAAATGGATCTACTTGGGGTATAGGTACAGGTACACCTATATTTAATACTGCACTTGGTGATGATGAATGGAATGTAGTTCAGTTTTTACTTAGTAACCAGTACCCTACAAAGGCAATTACTTTACCGTTTGTATATGACTACGATACAGTAGATAGCAATGTAATCATTGGACAGTATAGTGATGAAGATGGGTCTGGTATTGTATTTAATGTACCTAATAACACTGAAGGCACTGACTTTTTAACAGCTCTTGATAACGTGCAGCTTCTGTCATTTAATAGTTTTAGCAATAAACCTGTAAACATATTATGTCCAGGTATAGGTTTAGGTACTATAGTTAATGCAGTTTCTACAGCTACAACTATACAAATTAAAGTAAAGCTATTTGAGACAAACGACCAGAGGGTCACTAATGTCATATGCTACGGCGACCAAGTTTATCCTAATGGTTACGATAATATGTCTGACCCATATCCTTGCACCTTAAATGCCTACAATGTATTTTTAATTAACAATGGTGCAATAGAATTTAAAGCTGATAACTTAGATGTAGCTTTTATTTCTACTAATGTAACTATTAATCAAGAGACATCACACGCCTTTGAGTTACAAAGTACCCTACCTATTTACACTAGAGATAACAAAGTCGATTTCTACGAAAGAAATCCTTGGGGCCTGTTAAAGTCTTTTTATAACTTCTCAGCACTTGACCCTAAGCCTAGTAAGAAAGGCACTTTTGGTTTTACGGACTACCACGGTATAAATGACTCCTCCTTTGATTTCTTATCACAGTCACAGACTAATTACGCTACTAGAATCAGCTATAGTTTCTCCCCTGCTAACGGTAAATCAGCAGTTATCATGGTTGAAGATAACGAAAGAGGCCGAGAGTTCTTAGCTCAACTGTATAATGAGTTTGTACTTCAGAGGGGTGGTATTCGATTTAACGATAGGAATGGTGATGAGTGGTACTTTAAAAGTGTAGCTGAGTCTTATATAAACATATACACGGCTGAAGCTACTGAAGTTTCTGTACCGAGACTGACTATATACGTATATTTTTCTGATGGTGATGATAATCTTTTTATTGAGAGATATCAAAATGGCGTTATAGAGACTAACTTAGACACCTGGACTTGGAGTAATTGGCAAGAGTTTGATTGGCCTTTATTAAATCCAAACGGCATAAGGCTTGAAATTGGCAGTACTGAAGGTGGTACACCTTATTTTACAGGTGAAGATATTGGTCACTACTCACAAAAGTTTGGTCTAGAGAACTACACAGATATTACTACAAACACTGTAGAGCCTTACAGGTGGGGTGATGCAGACTTTAATGGAGTCCCTTCTGATAAACAGACTTTAGGCTACACTGTTACTGGCAATAAGGCAGAGTTCCCTGACAGACTAATAGAAAACTCTTGGAAGTATAACGTAGGTCAATGGTTAGATTACGGTGTCACAGTTAATAGTGAGGACATCGTAGATATAGAAGCAGTAGACGAGAGATTAGATAACTTAGATGCTTCAGAGGTTGTACATATAGCAGATCCAGGCACTGCCCTTACTTCTGATGTAGACTGGATTGGTGCCACTGTTAGTACGGACCCTAACATTAAATCTACTGACTTACCTGCCGGTCAATTCGGTTTTAAAAACGATACTAGACCAAGCTCGGGTGCTGATATTAGTTCTATGCTTGTGGGTACTGCGGATGGTAGTCCTGACATAGATTTATATGATCTCCATAGAGATCTACCACTACCACGTCCGGGCGATGAAAATACCTTTTCTTTTAACTATTTAATGGAAAGCTTAACTAGCATTGAGCCCGATATAACTCACTATAGTAACGGTGTACTGGATTCATCTCTAATAGATAACTATATTGTAGTGCCTGAAATCGAAGGCTACCAGTTTAGGGTATATTTTGTAGGTAGTAGCACTATTGGACCAGAGCTTCGTGGTTCGTTGTCAGACTATAAAAACCGATTACAAATATACGAGAGAGTCGATCCTGAAGATGTTGATGACGATATAAAGGTAAAGTATAAAGGCACTTTAGACTTTAACGACTATGCCTCAGTTTTGTATAATAATTACCCCTTTAGGCAGGTTACTGATTGGGTCAAAGCGGGTAATAAAATTTACTTTGTTAGGACTTTCCCCCCAGGCCCAAGCCGAGTTTGGAGCACTTGGGGTGGGGACAGGCTACCTAGTTTATTTTTCAATGTTATATTCTATGAATATGACATACCAACTGGTGAAATAACTGTACTAGATGCACCTATATCTACCTATAGTGATTTTGCCGAGGCTAAAAACTTTAGTGATTCTGATAAAATATATTACTATGCAGATAGGGACCGTGGGAGTAATAAAACACAACTATTAGTTGTAGGTGAATGTCTAGTTTGGATACACCCTTATTGGGATAGTGACGTTGCTGTTCACCTCTTTGAATACGTGATCGTAAATTTATCAACCGGACTTAGCAATATAGTGGTAGATAGAGTCGGCACTCAAGATGTTGATAGACCTGATGGTTGGGGTACTGTTTTTAGTAACGCGAGTAGATACTGGTATGCAGCAACTGTAGTCCAAAAAGATAATACCCTTATAATGAGTTATCAAATAAGAAATAATGATCCTAGATACGCTTTTAAAGAAATACAAGTAAACCCAGGTGTAGATACACAGCCAACTTTAAGCTTTTCAGCGTATTCGTATTTCGATACTCCTGATGGTATCGATAGAGACAATCGGATTAATACACATTGCTATATAGAGAAGTCGCCTGGAGATCAGTATATACTCTTCGGTATGGCACAAAAGGTAGGTGACGGTTTTAATTATAACGCTACTAATTATGCTTACGAGGGTTACAACACTGAAGGAAACCTTTTAGATCCAGTTAATATACTGGAATACAGTATAACTAATGCAGAGATTACAAATACACAAAATCTATTTATAGGTTCAGGGTTTAATACCAACGTAGTATTTAGTAATGATCTTGAAGCTACGCTATTGGATACATTTGAGGGATATACCGGGGTACTCTCTTTGCAATCATGTGAGTACAACAAGAACGGTTTTTATGCTACTATGGGCGCAGCTATTGGTAGTAGTGATAGTAATCCTAATTTAAAGGCTCTACAGTACTGTACCTTAGATGGCAATACTCTAACTAGTAATAGATCATACAGTCCTCAACAGTTAGGCTTTATACCTAAAGGTGCTCTATCAGCCGATGCTAACTTTCCTTTCTTTAGTATAGCAATAAGTAATCAGGCACATTTACTATTAACGACCCCAAAAGTTATAAATGATGATAATCGTTATTCATTCATGGACCCTGGAACTCTTAGACAGTGTTTTAGTGAAAGTGCAGCAACTTTTGAGTCTGTTATAACAATAGATGGATCTGCTATACCTGGTGATAAAGTTTACACTTTCAATAGTCCGTTTATAAATACATTAAATCAATTTAATAATAATGCAGGTGTCTTATCTATTTTCAAACTTGAGTATTCATTTGTAACTGATACTAACAGTTTTACTCAGATAAGCTCATTAGAAGAAATTGCTACACCTAATGACACAGTATATATAAGACTGAAGGGTGTTTATGAAAATCCTGTATCAGCATCGAGTGATACTGTAATATATGTCACAGCACCTACTGTTACTGTAGTTCAAGGGGCGAGTGCCATTAATGGTTTAACGGTAGAAAGCGCTTTAAATTACTTATACGCTGCTGTACCGAACTCCGTAACATCTAACTCTTATAACTTTATGGGTGGCCCTACTGATCTACCGGCCTTCAATACCTTTATAAGGCTACTTGTAGGTGGAGATCAGACCTTTATACAGGAAAATATTAGTGTACTTGCTAATACTCCTGTAACTATAAACCATAATCTTAATGAAAAATTAGTAGTACCTAAAATATACTCTTATCCAGGGGGAGAGCTAAGAGCTCTCTATGTGCAACTAATAGATGAGAACTCGTTAACAATTAGTAGTAGTGGTCCTGCTACTGTCTCTATCATTGTAAAGGCTTAAAAATGGCTGTTAAACCTACTAACAACCCTACCGATTGGGCTACTGACACTACCGGCGTAGCCTTAAAAATGGAAACTACTGAATACCACAAAACGTATGGTTGGGGTATTGTTACTAATATACCGGAAGTGCCTAACCTTAATGAGGTTAACTATTGGAGGTTTTCTGTCCATGAGTGGCTACAATATTTAGACGCGGCTGCCGGTGAAAGAGATAATGAGATCTTACTATTAAATCAGAGAATAGACGATCTTAGTTCAGCCGATGTATCTTATGAATTTAGTAACGAGGATAGTTCTAATATCTACCCTGTAGATTTTGATACCTTTACTGAATTTGATGGAACTACAAGCACTAGGTATAGGCTAGATAATAATACTGTCACACTAAGTAACGATGAAAATGTAAATAAAACAAATGTTTTATCACTAACAGACGACTCAGTTAATGACGACATAGCACAAATAATTGACTCTCAACAACAATATGAGACTGCGTTTCAAGAGTATTTCAATTACAGTAATGAAAACAAAATGAGAGACGGTAAGTCTAATACTGATAGACTTAAAAAGAGGTTTAAGGTCGGCGTTTACGCTGTAGATAATACTGATATACCTGGTTCAAGTAATAAGGGAGCGGGTAGCTGGGAATTTAGGTATAGTGTATTTAACCCGAACACTGCAAGGTATGAAACAAGTGTAAAAAGATTTACTATATCTGATAGTAGCACACCTACATTTTTAAAGGGTGTCTACAAAAATGAAAATGTATGTGCTGCTGTATTTGTCTCACAACTGAGATATAGTGTATATCTCTACACTTATGCTACTAACTCTTTAAAAAATATAACACTTGGTAATTTTACTGGCACTGCTGGCAATCTTATAAAACCTTCTGCATTTAGAACTCATAGCCAAGGGTGGATTTTACAGCCTACTACAGATGGTAAAACGAGAGATATTTTTGTATTTACAGCTACGTTTATTGATGAGGCATTGAATAATCAAAATAATGCTTGGGATATGCTGTACATATTAGAAGACAATGTAGGCTATCCGGTATCTAATAAAATAACATGTACCTTTGGTAACAACAACTCCCTAGCTTATTACACTTCTAGACTACTTAAAGGTCAAACTAGTAGTTCTTGGGCCGAGAAGTCTTACTGTGTAACTGTAAATGAGTCTTCTCCTGAAGAATTAGTTTTAGACTATTTTTATATTTATGGTGGAAGTCCGGGTAATGTCAACGGTACTGATCGTTTAAATTCTGCATTTACACATACTGGATCACAAAGGATTAGAAATGTTGACTATAAGAATGGCAGTACACCGTTTTTTGGTACATCACTAACTGGTGGTACTAATTTAGAAGGATTAAACAACGTACCCTTAAGGATAGCAGGTAGCTCATATTCATGGGATGATTGGGGTATGAAGACTACTTGGTCAAATTTAAGTGAGCCTGATGGTATCCTTGTAGTCGCAGGTGTAGGAAAATATAACGGCACCTCTTACCAAACTAGTGGCACTAACGGTAATTTACTCAACTATAATGTGCTTGTATTTAAAAGAGCTAACTTAAATGAGGACAAGATTTTTGGTTTCTATAACCTAGAAATCGTAGCTGCATTTAAGGTTGGCAATACAAGTTCTCCAAGGCCAGACGGTGCAGACTCCTACTCTTCGGGAATAACCTCGCTGTCTCTTTTAAATCGATCGGGCAATAGGTACACCTTCACAGTAGGTTATAGATGTGGTAGCGGCGACATTGACGCAAGTAAAAGTTTAAAAATAAGTGAAGATAGAATTTTAGACCTGACAAATAATACTTTTAATATTGTAAACAATTCAGCCTTCTATACAAGCATACTAACAGATGATGAAGATAATGTATGGAGAAAACCGGCTATAGCGAACGGCGCTAATAATTGTGACTTAGATGCTTCTATTAATAATTATTATGCTACTAAACAAATATTCTTAAGGTCCCGTAAAAATTTTGAGTTCTCTAATGTTTTAATGTCTGAGTGCTATCAAGATGGTTATTTTGTAAGATTTGTAACTAATCAGGCTGAAATATTCGGTGAAGGTGAGCCTCCTGGGAAACCTGGATGGGAAGGCACTGTAAGGACTATTTACAGACCATCAGCACCTTTTGACGGTATACCTACATTATTTACGTCACCTTTAAATAATACAATTACTGAATATGTAAACGGTGTTGACTCAGAAACCCCACTATCACCTGTTGGTAATTTTGTAATAGATGATGGATCCCTGCGCAGCTTCGGTATGCTTGAATTTTACCCGGCAGCAGATAGACCTACAGGATTTAACGAGCAATTTACTAAGATAACATTAGTGCAGTATGATGCCTTTGTACCGGGTTTAGGTACAGTACAAGCTGCATTAGATAACCTCTATGCTCAATCAGAAAGTACACTATCACTAGAGCCCTTCGGTGGGGATGTGGTAAGTCCTGCATTTAATAGCTATGTACAAAACCTGGTGACACCTACTAGGTATGTGCAGACAGGTTTAGTCGTCACAGACCAAAACTCATTTAGTATAACTCACAACCTGCAACAGAAGATTGTCCAGGTAGCTGTTTACAATGAAGCCGATGATGCTGAAGTGATCTGTGGTGTAACCTTAGTCGATGATAATAACCTTGTTATAACTAGTAGTGTAAATGCTACTGTGTCGGTGGTAGTGATAAAATGAATGGTCTTAGATCCCCCAGAACTGGTAGAGCTCTTACATCCCCATATTTCGACAATGTAGATGCTACTGAAGATCTATATGGTGATGTCCTTGTTTACGACTTCCCTATTAGATGTCTGAGCTTTCAGGGTGTAGCTGTACAAGGTACACCAGTAGGTGAGATGAAGTTACAATTATCTATCATAGATGATGTGTGGAGTGATCTTGTAGGCTGTAAGCCTATAGCTGTAGATATGAGCTTGAATAACGAATTTATGTTTATAGTACCTGAGCAGACTTTCTACGCCGGCAAGATCCGTATGGTCTGGACAGCAGGGCAAGGAAGTAATGGTGTTATAAACGTATTAAAGAGGTTAATGCCTTGGTAACTAAAATTTACAAGCCTGACCTCAACTGTAGTGATTCAGACGGGGGAGACGGCGGTGTCAAAACTTTCATTGAACTTGAAGATACGCCTGAATCCTATGAAGGCCATGCTGAAAAAGTAGTCACAGTTAACCCTAATGAAGACGGCCTAATCTTTACAGATGCAGACTTTGGATCTGATAACCCTAACAATGTATTTCAAGTACCTGCTGACACTTTATACAAAATTAAGCAAGGCCAGGAGCTAGTAAACACAGGTGTATTTTATGCTGATGGTGAAGTACATATAGATGGTAAATGGGTTTTACTGGGTGAGACAGTACCTTTGACCCCTCAACGTGAAGGCTTCGGTGTCGGTGAAGACGATCACACCCACTCTGAGCTTATTGTTGTTGCTGAACTACAACCTACATTCATAGACGGTCACTATGTCCAGGACGTTTACCACACCCTAGGTAGCTTCCCTCTTTTAAAAATACTAGATGAATATGGTGCAGAGATACACCCTATTATAAAACACATATCACTAGGACATTTTAGAATTGAATCAAATATAGCTATAACTGGGAAAGCCTACGCTCTACATAGTGTACAGACAAGAACACCTGTACTCTTTGGTGATCTAGATCTTACACTCTTTGCAGGTAACTATACACAAATTCTAGACCATTTTGCTGATAGTTTCCCTTTCTTTAAAATTATGGACACAGAGGGTACGGAATTAGAGGTAGAGATAATCCACCTAACCAGGTTTAAAACTGAAATAAAATCTAACATACCCATTGAAGGCAAAATATATATGCTATAATGTCGGAGTGTATCAATTAATTATTTTTAGGAGATGGTGATGGCTTCAAAAAAGGTTTTAGTAGATCTGGACATGTCGTCCACTTCGAAGGTTATTAATTTACCTCAAGCTAGTGCTTCAGGCGACGCTGTTCGTTACGACGAATTTGTAGAGCTCGATGCTAATTGTGACTCTTTAATCAGTTTAACAGGTTTATCTGAAAACGCTGCTAACTTCGGTTCTTTTACAGGATCGACTATCAGTGCCAATGGAACTTTAAAAGATATTTTACAAGAATTGTCTGACCAGGCTGAGAGCAACCAGTTAAGCGTAAAAGCTGACTCAACTGCTTTCTTGAGTATAGACTCGAACGAGATAAGTATTTCGAGTTTAGCGATCACAGACGTCACCGTAGACAGTACGTCAACCACAATTGCCGCGTGGAATACAGCTAACACTGGTCACGGCAAAGAAGCCGGTGACGTACTAGTTTTAGCTAACGCAGCTAACTCTCTCAACAGATCTTATATCCACAACGGTGGTACAGATGGAGATGAAAACGACTGGACCCGTTTACAGACGGACATAACTCCAGCGAACGTGAGAGGCTACTTCACTGGTGGTGACGGCCTTACATATGACAATGCAACTGGTGACTTCGACGTTAATGTTGACGACGACACACTAGAGATTCATTCAGACGACCTTAGAATCAAAGCTGCTGGTGTTGGTCTAAATGAGATGGACTTCGGTACATCAGCAGGCCAGGTAGATGCTGGTGACTTACCACTTAACACCTACTCTTGGTCACGTATTACTAGTCCCTCAGATGCGGAAGATGCGATTCAAAAGTTGGATGCGGACATAGCTGGCATCATTGCTTCGGGTAACGTAGCTCTGAACAACGGTACAGCAACAGATGGTAACAACAACGGTAGTGTTGATGTACGTACTGATGCTGTAGGTCTAGAAGTTGATGGTTCTAATAACCTTAGACTAAAAGACTTAGGTGTAAGTACTGCCAAGTTAGCTGCTGATGCTGTTGACGGTTCTAAGATAGCTGATGAGAGTATAGACTCTGAGCACTTTGTAGATGGTTCACTTGACTTTGAACACATGAACAGTGCAATGGTATGTTCTGACTTTAGTGCTGCCGGAGCAGATCAAGTTGCAAGAGCCGATACTGTTAAAGCATACATCGACGCAAGAGCTTACATGAGAATGGAAGATCAGGACGTTGACCTTGTTGCTGACACAGACCTAACAGTAACTCACAATCTTGGAAACAAGTATGTAACTTGCCAGGTTTATGACAGTGCAGATAAGCAAATGGATGTTGAGGTGACAGTACTAACTGCAAATACACTTAAGATCAAAGCCTCTGTAAATGCTTCTGATTCTAAAGTTATCATTGTAGGTTAATAAAATACTGCCAGGCTTAGGTCTGGCAGTACCACTATTTTCTTGATACTCTTATTTAGTTATAACTAAAATAAGAGGTGTCGTTTTGGCAGAAAATGGAAAGATCAGATTCCCCCTGAGTGATAATCCCTCCCTATATCCTCCGACTGGAAACTACTATGTATGGCTATCCAATGATGGCTTTTTTAAAAAGATGGATCCTGAAGGAAATATTACAAACCTGTCTTCTCAATCAATTACTGATATGGAAGATGTTGTTTTAACTAATCTCCAAGACGGTCAAGTTATAGTCTGGGACGATGCCTCGCAAAAGTGGATCAATTCTGATTTTCCGGAAGGTGATGTTAGCAGCGTAAACAGTGTTCTGCCTGATGCTCAGGGTAATGTATTAATAGACCCTGATGACTTAGATGATGACGATACCAACCACAAGTTTGTATCG
>MDSV01045628.1_pt1 | contig 13823 bp, 11 predicted proteins | sample 810851 | NCBI WGS metagenome assembly MDSV01 (sample SAMN05326640, study PRJNA326480) | marine metagenome | isolation source: seawater | place: Atlantic Ocean: North East | collected 2012 | reverse complement strand
TGCAAAACAAAAGAGCATATATTTACTGATTTAAAAACAGCATCTTTTATCAAATATTCTATAAACACATTTTTAGCTTCTAAAGTTATTTTTTTCAATGAATTACATTCTGTTTACGAAAAACTACAAGTAAAAGATAGTTGGGAATCAATTGTGAACACTATCTCAAAAGATTCAAGAATTGGTGATAGTCATATGAATATACCAGGACATGATGGAAGAAGAGGCTTTGGTGGTGCGTGCTTTCCTAAAGATAGTTTGGCCTTGATTAAATTTGCAAAAAGCATGGATATAGATATGAATTCATTAATATCAACAGTTAAAATAAACAACAAAATTAGATCAGTGTATAGTGAGTTAGATTCAAGAGAATCTGAGCAAAATGTATCATTCGATGATAAAATTTGACGCTATCGCCCAGGTGGTGAAATTGGTAGACACAAGGGACTTAAAATCCCTCGAAGGAAACTTCGTGCCGGTTCAAGTCCGGCCCTGGGCACCATAAAGAAATGAAAGAATTCAAAACTAAAGATTTCTCACCTTTTGAAAAAATAGTCAACGCGTTCTATGCATATTGCATAAGAGATTTACGCATGAAGAACAGTAATTTTGTTTTAGGTCTTTTCTATACATTCATGAAGCCATTATCAATACTTATTCTTCTAACATCTTTAAGATCATTTGGTTTTGCTGGTTTCTCATGGGACTTTATAATTTATTACGTAACATTTGGTTATATCTTTTGGTTTTATTTTTCTGATACGGCAAACTCTGCTGTAAATTGTCTAGAAAAGCATGTTGACCTGCTTAACCTGCCAAATATCAGACCAATAATAATTATCTTAGGTGCGATCTTTTCTAACTTTGTATTAACATTTGGAATAAGCATTATTCTTGTAATCTCACTTGCTTACTTTGGTATGGATTTAAAAATTTTTGAATTACTAAAAGCCTTTTGTGTGTTATTCGCATTTACTTTTTCGTATGCTTTTTTTATAACAGTCTTAAGTCACAACAATCCAGTCATTCAAAATATACAAGAACCAGTATTGAGGCTTGTCTTTTTTATGTCATCTGTGATCCTGCCATTAGAGTACCTATCTGAAGATTTGCAAGAAGTGCTCTATCTTAATCCAGTAGCACATGTAATTGATTATTTAAGGGTATCTACAGATACGTTGGAAAGCAGGTTTGTTGATCCGTCCTATGCATTAATATGGTCACTGGGAATTTTCTTGTTCTCAATGATCATTTTTTACTACAAAAAAATATAATCTCTAATAATGGAAAAATTTATAAAAGCTACCAATATTACTAAAAAGTTTTATTCTCTAAGAAATGGATGGGACTATGTTTTTCATAAACAAAATGTTCACTTTCCCTTTGGAAAAAATATTGGCTTGCTAGGACTGAATGGAGCAGGAAAGACTGTTCTATTAAAAATTCTTTCAAAAGCAGAAAGTTTGAATGAGGGCAAATTAGAAATTAGTGGATCAGTATCTTGGCCAGTTGGAGTTTCCGCAGGCCTTGATCCTGCTTTAACAGGAAGAGAAAACATAGATTTTATTTGCTCCTCATTAGGCATTACAGAAATAGATGAAGTCACAAAAGAAGTTGCACAAAGAGCAAATTTATTAAGTTTTATGGATAAGCAGGTTAAAAATTATTCAAGTGGCATGCAAGCTAGATTGGCATTTTTTTTATGTTTTGTTGTTGATTTTGATTTTTATTTAGCAGATGAAATTACAGCTGTTGGAGATGATATTTTTAAGCAAAAAGCAGAAGAATTTATGAAAAATAAAACAGACAAATCCACACTTATACTAACTTCACATTCAATTGATCATATTAGAGAACATTGTGAAATTGGGTGTGTTATTGATAAAGGCAAGATATCTCCTGTTATAGATATTGAAGAATCAATAAGGTATTATCAGGAAGTAATTGATCAGGGAATGAAAGATGCTAGATAAATTAAAAAAATTGTTAAGTAGCAACCTTTTGCCAGTTTATTGTTTTGGCCTGAGTTTGTTAGTAATTACATTCCTTTCATCAAACTTATATAAAACTCAATCAATTATTTCTCTGTCACAGGATGACAGCGTTAGCTTGCCTAGTTCGCTTCTATCTTCAAGTCTCATAAGCAATACATCTGGGAAAGAAATTGAAGAATTAAAGGTTTTCCTAGAATCAGGAGAATCTCTCGATATCATTCTTGAAAAAATTGATATAAATAAATTTTTTGGATTTCCTAAAGGAGGTATTTTCAGTTCTTATTTCTCAGAATTTAATAAAGACCCTGACTACCTCTCAAAGCACATCGATATCCAAACTAATAATGATTCTGGAACTTTATCAGTAACAACGTCTGCTTTTAATGGTGATGATTCATATAATTTAAATCTGATGTTAATTGCATTAGCAAATTATTATTTTACAAGAAAGCAGAATTACTCAGCGCAGCTAAAGAAAATGAATGCACTCTGTGAATTAGCTATAGCACAGGCAGGAGAGACTTCTGAAAATTTTAATTTTTCAGAATCTACTTTAAGTCTTTTGCCTGAAAATGTAGGAATCTATGATTCTTCAAATGGGCTATTGCTGGATTCTGCTTCTAAATATTCATCAAATTGTAGGAGTTATATTGAAAATGAAGAAAAAGTAAATAACCCAGACTCTTTGGGGACAATCTATGAAAAATTAATTCAAACAGAAACTGAAAAATCTATTAAGTCAGATATATTTAAAAATACAGTCCTTTCTTTAACATCATCTAGCAAAGTAAACATTGTTTCAGAACCAAAAATAGCTAATTATGCAGAAAATAAGAATGTGTTTTTAAATTCTTTTTTAGTGCTTGTCCTTATTTTTGCAATGCAGATCACATTCAAAGTTATCTCAAGAGTTTATTCTGATTTTAAGTGATATCTTCTAATGTTTAACTATATCTTTATATAATTGAAGATAACTCTCTGCCATCTTTTTAGAAGTAAAGCTTTTGTTGTATTTATTAAAAGATCTTAGCCCCATTTTTTTTCTAAGTGCTACATCTCCAAACAATGTATTTACAAATTCTTGTAATAAATTATGGTCATCATCCTTATACTCAAACCCATTTATGCCATGAGTATTAATCATAGATGAGCCAGTATTATTAGAGCGGCTCACAATAGGTTTTGCAAACATAAGGCCCTCTACAAGTGAAACTCCAAAAGCTTCTGATCTTTTATTCGAAGTAGATATCACAGCAATACAGTTTTTTAAATAATAATTTTTTTCCCTCTCGGGTAAATCACCAAGAAACTCTATGTTTTTTTTAAGTTTTTTAGCTTTTTCACGATATTTTGAAAGATTATCACCACCACCAATAACGATAATATTAAAGTTTCTAGTGTCTAGCTTGAAAAGAATATCTAGTCCTTTATATTTTCTCATTTGGCAAATCACTAAAAAAAAATCACAGCTATAATTTTTTTCTATAGATTTTTTTTCAAGGAGTGAAATTCCAATCGGGATTACAGAACATTTACTTTTTATTTTATCTGAGATTTGTCTCGTGCTTTTTAAATAATTCTGAGATGTAAAAACCATTTTTGATACCGTCGAAAAAAATATTGCTCTAAAAAATTTATAAATATTAAATAAATAGCTATGTCCTATGATGTCAGAATGGTAGGTTAAAACGATTGGTTTTGTTGTTAACAATGATAAAAAATCATTATTTAAATCTGGATAGTGCAAATTTATAATGTCATGATTTTTTTGTTCTTTATAAAAAATTACCAATGCCTTAAAAGAAAAAGGATTACCAAGAAAAGAAAAATCTTTTTTAAAATTAATAAAATTTACTCCATTGACTATTGAATTCTCATATTCGAAGTCTGATACTGAAATGACAGTATTTTCGCAATCATTTTTTAAAGATGTTGCTAATTCATAAACCATCCTTTCAATGCCACCATATTTTTTAAAATAATTTCCTTTATGGAAATGTAAGATTTTTAATTTCATTTAATAATATTTAAAAATGATTCATTAAATTTCTTGGAACTAAATTTTTTTGAGGTTTTAATACATTCCATCTTCATTTCCTTGCATTTTTCTTTGTTCAAAAATTCCACACCTTTGATTATATCTTTAACTAGCATTGAGCTATTACATAAAAAAGAATTTTTCTTATGTGATAATATTTCTTTTTGCCCCCCTTCATTAATTCCAAGAACAGGTTTACCTGCAGCAAGAGACTCTACAGAACTCATTCCAAAATCTTCATGAAAAGGAACATAAATAGTTGCTATACATTTTGATATGTAGTCTTTTAGCTGATCCTTGGTTAACCACCCTGTGAATATAATATTTTTATAATCTTTATATTTGTACTTATATTTTTTATATAATGATCCACCAGAAGATATAACCAGTTTTTTATTTTGCATAATTTTGAATGCTTCAAGTATAAATTTTATATTTTTAACAGTTTCTAATCTGCCTGTTGATAAGTAAAAATCACCAGATTCTTCATAGCTAAAATCATTTATTTCTATTGGTGGGTAAAGCACCTTAGATTTTATTAAAAAATAATTATTTAAATTATTTTTTGTATATTCAGAATTAGATAAAATGATATCCATTTGACTTAAGCTTTTTATATACTGCTTTTTATAAAAAGTAAGTATCGGCCATAAAAGCCAATTGAATTTATTTAGCCAATGATTCTTTATAAAAAGAAATTTTGGAGGTGTATGGCAGTAATATATTTTTTTTCCTTTAAAATTTTTTTGAGAAAGAGGCGCAAAAATTCCAGAAAAAATAATATTTTTAGGATTTTTTTTAGCTTTATAGCTTAAAAATTTTAAAAAAATTAATAAAAAATCAAAAAAATTTATACCAATTGGCTTGTAAAATTCATGCAAATTTTTAAGTTTATAGTCAAATATTTTTTTTTCTGTATATGAGACCAATATTTCTGAATTCTCTAGTATTTTTGCGAGATGTAGAGTAACTTTTTCTGCACCTCCATTTGTTGCTAAGAAATCATGCACAATCAAATTACTGTGAGACTTAGTACCTTTCATTTAGATATTTTATATGTATTATATGCTTATGTCTGAAATTGTTACATTAATTATGGCTGGCGGTTCTGGTAAAAGGCTTTGGCCGATATCTAGAAAGCTACTTCCTAAGCAATTCTTAGAGTTACCAGATGGTACAACATTGCTTGAAAAAGCTTTCGAAAGAGCAATGAAAGTGAGCGATAATGATGAAATTTTTGTTGTAACAAATAAAGATTATTTTTTTCAAGTTGAGGAGATATTCGATGTCGCCAATAAAGGAAAAAACTTTAATCTTATTCAAATACTTGAGCCATCTTCAAGAAATACCGCACCAGCTATAGCATTATCCGCAAAATTTATATCCGACTTCTATGAAAATAGCTCATCTAATCTCCTTGTATTTGCAAGCGACCAAATTATTGAAGATTTAGAAGGTTTCAAAGAATCAGTGCTTGATGCTGCTGAAATTGCAAAGAAAGAAAAAATAGTTACTTTTGGAATAAAACCAAATTTTGCATCTACCGATTTTGGATATATTAGATTTAAAGAAAATGAAATTTTACAATTTAAAGAAAAGCCAGACTTAAAGACTGCACAACAATATTTTAATTCCGGTGAATATCTGTGGAATTCAGGGATGTTCATGTTCAAATTAAAAAAATTTTTTGGTGAAATAAAAAGTCATTGCCCAGAACTATATAAGAAATGCCAAGATTCAAAGAATTTTATAGAAAAAATGGGCAAACATACTATCTTTGATAAAGATTTTTATGATGATATTACAGATATCTCCATTGATTATGCGGTAATGGAAAAAACGGAATCAGGAGCAGTAGTAATTTCTAAATTTGATTGGGATGATTTAGGAAACTTAAATTCATTTGCTGATATGGTTGAACCAGATATTGATGGCAATAGATCTACTCATGAGAAAAACATCTTTCAAGAATCAAAAAATGTTTCTATTATTTCAGAGGATTTAACTATTTGTTCTCTTGGCTTATCTGATCTGCTTGTTGTCCAAACAAAAGACTCTGTTCTAGTTGCAGATAAAAATAAAATTAACAGCATAAATTTACTATATGAAAAATTAAAAAAACAAAACAAAGATATTGTTGAGTCTCATAGAGAGGTACAAAGGCCATGGGGAAAATATGATTCAATAGATCATGACAAAGGATTTCAGGTAAAGAGAATTACTGTTAAATCTGGTCAAAAGCTTAGTGTTCAAAGTCACAAACATAGATCTGAGCATTGGGTTGTAGTTTCAGGAAGAGCAAAAATTCATTATGGTGATAAATCATTCGAGATAGGAGTTAATGAATCAACTTACCATGATAAAGAAGTTATTCATGCATTAGAAAACCCATATGAGGAGGAATTAATTCTTATTGAAGTGCAGGTTGGTGATTATGTCGGAGAGGACGATATAATCAGATACTCTGATATCTATGGAAGGAGTTAATAATTGAAAGACGTATTTAGCCACTCATTTAAAAGAGACGAAATAAAGCGTATCTTTGTAGTTGATCCTGGTTGCTTCAAAGAGTCAGGACATAATATTGATCTTGTTTCAAGATTTGGGAAAGAGCTCAAAAAAAATCATGAAATTTTTGTCTGTGCACCAAAAGGCAAAAGTAAATTTCAAAAGCTAGGATTTGACTTTCTTTCAATTTCAAATTTATACCCAGTTTTATATATTGATGAATATAGCAATAAATATCTAAATGCCATATATGAAAGGTTTGTTCAATTATCAAGAACGATATTTGGTTTGCCTACTCATTTATTTTACAAATTTATCGCAAAAAGCCAGCTACAGAGAATTATTAAAAAAAATAACATAACTAATAATGATTTAATATTTTTCCCTAGCTCTGATTATTATTTTGCAAATGCTGCAGCGGAATTATGTAAGAAAGATAAAATAAATCTATCACTTCGTTTTATAGGAGTTTTAGAAAATGCATTCTTTAGAAGAAAGAGGGATTTAAGGTCAAAGTTTTTCTCCGTCTTAAAAAAATGCAACTCGCAAAAACTTGCATTATCTGCAGAAACTCCAAGATATAGAGACTATCTAAGTTCAATTACTTCAAAATTAGTTGAATATTCTGGTTACCCTATAAAACTTGATTATAAGAATTTTAATGTTTCTAGAAAAAAAATATTTACAGTAAATAACCCATTGATACTCTGTCTTCCTGGCAAGAGTAGACCAGATAAAGGGAGTTTAGATGTGCCTATGTTGGCAAATGCTTGTTTTGAGAAATTTGGAATGAAAGTAATATTTAAATTGCAAAATTTTCCTAAAGGAAGTAGACATAATAAAAAAGTAACTGAAAAATTTACAGGCCATTTTCCTAATATCGAATTCATGAAACCTGAATTGCCAAGAGATGAGTTTGAGAAAACTATTTGGGGTTCTGATGTAATACTTATGCCATATGCACCAGATGTCTATTATTTTAGAGGATCTGCAATATTTTTTGAATCAATTGAAAGAGGTAAGCTAGTTATAGGAAGAGGTGGAAGCGCTTTCTCTGATAATATGAATACACTTAATATTATGGACAAATATTATACTCCATCAGAATTTACTTCTTTAATTGAGGGTTTATTGAATATGTCTCTAGATCAGCTCGATGCTCTTGCACACAGTCGTGTAAATAAATATATTGAATTTAAGGAGAGCGTTTAATGAAAATTACATTTCTGAATCTTACGCCTCATTTAAAATCAAACTCTAATAAGTGGCTGTCAGATTACATCTCAGAATTTGCTGAAGTTACAACTTGTTGTGTAGATACAGATATATCTATTATTTATGATGTGCTTGTATCAGAACCTGATTTAGTTATTTGCTTTCAATGTGATTTGTTAGCTCCATGGTTTCTATCAAAAGGTATTCCAGCAATAAGTATTCCAATGGCTGATGCATGTGAAAATATGCCTGATGATTACTTTTCACTAAGTGGAATGCTAGGTTCAATATCATTCACACAGCTAATCAGAGAAAAATTTTACAATGCCAATAACGAAACATTCAATCTTAAGTATTTTCCTCAAGTTGAGGAGCAAATTGATTTTGATAAAAAAGACATAGACGTATTTTATGGCTTTAGAGGAAAGAATTGGTCAAATGTCATTAAATTATTTAAGTCGTTAAAAAATAGTGGCCTCAGATTACATACACACAATGCAACAGATAATCACAATGAGAAAAATTTTATTGATTTTGATTCTTTATATTTTTCTGATGTGTTTGATCTCTACAAAATTTATAACAGATCAAAGTTTTATTTATGTCCAAGAGATACTGAAGGAATAGGACTTAGTACGCTAAATGCCATGAGATTTGGGCTTGTACCTATTGCAATAAATGGTGCAGGAAATGAAGATTATATTAAGGATGGTTTAAATGGCATTCTGATAGATCAATCTGATATCAATAAATCTTCTGAGGAACAGCTAGGAAAAATATTATCGAGAAGAATCAAGAATTTTAATCACAGTAGAGCAGTTGAATATAATCTTAATTATTTAAATGAAGGAAAAAAAGATTTTGATGTGAAGATTAAATCATTAGAGGCATATTTAAAGAATAGGGTAAATTACTACCAAGCTTCAAAAAAATCATTTAAAAAACAAAAAAGATTAAAATTTTTTAGCATTCTTATTGATTACAACTTTATAAATCCAATAAACCCTCTTTCGATAACAAAAGGAATCTTGCTTATATTTTTTAAATACATAAAAGCACCCCAAAAATTGATGCCATTTAGATGGTAAATCTTTCAAAGATATCCTGTTATAAAGCCTTAATCATACGTTTTTCTTGTATGTTATTGAATTGTATTTATAATACACACATATGAAAAAAGCACTTGTATACGGAGCTGGCGGCTTTATAGGAAGCCACATGGTCAAATATCTTAAAAAACTAGGTTACTGGGTAAGAGCAGTAGATTTAAAGTATCCCGAATTTTCTGAATCTCATGCAGATGAATTCATCAGAGGTGACCTTCGAGACTTAGAATTTGTTAAACAAACTATTAGATTTAAAGGGAAAGATATTAACTTTTATGAAAAAGTTAAAAATGATGACCTTGAAAACTTTGATGAAATATACCAATTTGCAGCTGATATGGGAGGCGCTGGATATATTTTTACAGGTGAGAATGACGCTGACATAATGCATAATTCATGCTCAATAAACCTTAATTTACTGGAATCAGTCAGAGAATTTAATGATATTTTAGGTATTAACACTAGTAAAATTTTCTATTCAGGCTCAGCCTGCATGTATCCTTCTCATAATCAAGAAGATCCTGATAATCCTGATTGTACTGAGGACTCAGCATATCCAGCAAATCCTGATTCAGAGTATGGTTGGGAAAAGTTATTTAGTGAAAGATTATTTTTGTCATATAACAGAAATTATGGAATTCCAGTTTGTGTTTCAAGGTACCATAATATATTTGGTCCTGAGGGAACATGGGAGGGAGGTAAGGAAAAAGCACCTGCCGCTATTTGCAGAAAAGTTGCATACCTTGACAAAGAAGGGGGAGAAATTGAAGTATGGGGTGATGGTTTGCAAACTAGATCTTTTTTATTTATCGATGAATGCATCGATGCAACTTATAGGCTCATGCAATCTGATTTCTTGGGACCAGTAAATATAGGGTCTGAAGAAATGGTAACTATCAACGAACTTGTAGAAAAAGCTGAAAAAGCTTCAGGAAAAAAAGTTGCAAGAAATCATAAACTTGATGCTCCTACTGGAGTAAGGGGTAGAAATTCCAATAACGCTTTGATTAGAGAAAAATTAAATTGGGATTATAGTCAGTCTTTGGAAGTCGGTATTAAAAAGACTTATGATTGGATAGAAGAGCAAATTAAATTGAAAAAAAATTAAGTTTTCGAAATTAATTAAATTACTGATTCTGTTATAATCAAATCATGAAAAAATTATTGCTTCTTTTTTTATTTTCATTAAATGCTATTTCCCAAGATTTAAGCTCTTTATCTGAAAGTGAAATGCAAACTTTTAATAGTTTGCCTGACTCAATCAAAGAAAGAATATACGAAAGAATTGATCAAGAAAATTCATCAGACCGCATTAAATCTAATGCTTTAGATTCACCAAAAGATTCGACCATTGCCCTTAATACATCTACAAGAGTGTTCGGTTATGACTTCTTTTCGGGTATAGCCACATCTTATTCACCAATTAATGATATCCCAGTGCCTAATGACTACATATTAGGCCCAAGAGACAAATTACAAATAAATCTGAAGGGTGAAAAGAATACAAGCTATATTCTTGAGGTAGATAACAGTGGAGCTATATTTGTGCCTGAAATAGGAGAGATTGCCATAGCAGGTATGAGCTTTCAAAATACAAAAGAAGTTATCAAAACATTATTCAAAGACTTTTACGTGAATATAGAAGCAAGTGTTGCGATTGCTGAATTAAAATTTTTAAATGTCTATTTATTGGGCTTGGCAAACGAACCAGGAGCGTATTTGGTCAATCCATTTACAACAGTTTCAAATTTATTGGCTCAAGCAGGAGGCATTAAAGAAATAGGTTCACTAAGAAAGGTAAAGCACATTCGAAACGGAATAGTAACGTACATTGATTTATATGAGATGCTAGTTTATGGAGACAGAACCAATGATGTTGTTCTAAGAAATGGTGACACTGTATTCATAGAGCCGCTAAAAAATACTGTTTACGTTCATGGGGCTGTAAAAAGACCGGCTAAGTATGAATTTTTAGATGATGAAGATCCTCAAAAACTAATTTATTTTGCACAGAATTTTACCAAGTATGCAGATGTTGATTCAATTGAGGTCTCTTATATAAGCGATGAAAAAATTAAAATAGCAAATTTAGAGGATTTCGATAAAAAATATATTCAAAAAATTATTGAATTAAGAGTTCCAGATTTGTTTAAAGTTATAGAAGTAGAAATCTCGGGAGAAATAAATCAACCTGGTGTTTATAAATTATTAGCAGGAACCACTCTAGAAGAGCTGTATAACAAAGCAGAAGGTTTTAAAAATACAGCTTCCTCAGACTCTATAATTTTAAAAAGAATTTCAATTTATCAAAAACAAAAAATTGCTCTAGAGATCGCAAGGGGTGATTTAATTAATGCATTTGTCGATAACATTGCAAACGCAAGCACAACTGGTAACTTACCAGGAAGTGACCTTCTAAACACTCTGGCTATCAGTACACAAGTAGAGCCAACAGGAAGATTGGTAGGTAACTTGTCACCGACATCTAATAATGCAAAACAACTAATATTAAATGATGGAGATAAGATTTTCATTCCTACTAAACCACAAGTTATCTTCATTACAGGAGAAGTAAATAATCCCTCAACAACATTTTATGGTGACGAATTAAATTTTAAAGAATATATTAATTTAGCTGGTGGTTTTACAAGAAATGCAGATAAAAAGAATGTTTATGTTATTAGATCAGATGGAACCTCAGTTACTGTTAATACTTCACTCTTTTCCTCAAATATTTATGTTGTTGAAAGTGGAGATACTATTATTGTGCCTAAAGAAGTTCTAAAACTTAGTGGCATCCCACTAGTTCAAACAGCTACTCAAATAATATCTAATATTGCATTTTCTGCGGCTTCGTTAAATGCAATCCAAAACTAAATTTCTATACTTTTTCATAAGCTTAAATTTTTCAGTATTTAGCTCAAGTTATGCATTAAATTCTGGTAGCGGTTACATTCTAACTCCAAATGCAAATTTACAATCAGAAGGTAATATTGTGTTAAACATGTCTTATTATGAGCCTCTAAATAGACTAGCCCTAATTGCATCACCATTTGATTGGATGGAGGCATCAGTATTTTATACAGATATAAACGTTCATAGATATTCTCCTAATTCCAAGCAATCATACAAAGACAAAGGTTTTAATGTTAAGTTCTTGCTTAAAGAACAAGGCAATTTTCCCTCAATTGCTATTGGATTTGATGATATTGCTGGAACATCAATATTTAAAGGAGAGTATCTTGTTTCAACTATGCAATATGATAATTTTGAATACAGTATAGGGTATGGATTTGGCTACTATGGTACGAGAGGTAATATAAAAAATTTTTTTAGAGAAGGTGATAGAGATAGATGGGACCAGTCAACTGGAGGCCAAGTTAATTTCAATGATATTTTCAAAGGAAAGTCATCTGTCTTCGGAGCTTTAAAAAAACCTTTTAAAAAATTGGGGTTAGATTTTACTGTTGAATATGATGGAAGTATGCATAATACTGCAATTGATCAAATACCTGGCTTTCAGCGCTACCTTCCAAAAAGCAGATATAATTTTGCAATTAATAAGAAGTTAAATAACTTCAATTTTAGTTTAAGCAAAATTAAAGGAAGAACAATTGCGTATCAAATAAGTTATCAAAGAAACATAAATGTTAACAGAAAAGCTGAATATACCCCTCAAAATTTCTCAAGTAATAGAAATTACGAAGAAGTACTTAATAAATTAGCAAAAAATAATATTTATCTTCAAAATGCTAGTCTTTTAAGGGATAAAAAGGCCTTAGAGCTTGAAATTGTTCAAAATAAATATTTTAACCATGAGAGTATCTTAAGCACCATTTCTCAAGACCTAAGAGGCAAAGATGATCTAGAAATAATTTACAGAGTCAGAAATGGAACACTTGAATTATATGAAGCTAAATCCTCTACACATAGCAATAAACTAGAAATTAAACCTTTCAAAAATTTAGAATATGAATTTAATCCAAAAGTTGTTTATCCTATTTCTTTTTATAACTTTGATACAAGAATTGTATCTCATGTAGGAAGTCCAGCAGGGTTCTATTTTGGAGGTATCGAAGGCGTAATAAATTTTTCTTCAGTTTTGAATAGGAATCTTGAAATTAAATCAGTAATAAAAGCCCCTATATTTAATAACTTTTCAGAATTAAACTATGATCCAAATAAAACTCGGGTCCCACAAGTTAGAACAGACATACAGTTCTATTTGAAAAATAACCGAATAATCGTAGAAGAGCTTAAGTTAAATAGATTCTTTAATATTAAAAATAATCAATATGCTTTTTTAAGTTTTGGGCATCTTGAGCAAATGTTTTCTGGTATACATATGGAATACTTGTATAGGCCTTTTAAAAGTTTATTTTCACTTGGTTTTGAAATTGCAGCTGTTAAAAAAAGAGCTTATGATCAGAAATTTTTGAATTTTAGGAAATATAATACTACTACTGGCCACTTAAATTTTTATTTAACAGAACCAAAAAATAGAATTTTGGCACATTTTTCTTATGGAAAGTACTTAGCAAAAGATCATGGATATACACTTGATATTTCTAGAAAATTTCATAATGGATCTTCTATAGGCTTCTTTTTTACACAAACTAATTTAAGTCCTGAACTTTTTGGCGAAGGTTCATTTGATAAGGGAGTTTATTTTAAGTTTCCATTAAATTTATTTAAAAATTCTAACAGTAATTCGTTCAATAAATTTACTTATAGGCCAGTGACGAGAGATGGTGGAGCAAAACTACATATTTCTGAAAGTCTTTATGAGCTTACACAGTATTCACAAGCTGTTGATCACTTAATATCAAGAAATTATTAAGTACTCTTAACTCTTAACCTGAAGTAGTACTACTGCTTGTGCTTGAAGTTGTACTGCTTGAAGTAGTAGTAGTGGTGGTAGTAGTGCTTGATGTGCTTGTTGTGGTTGTGGGTGGTGTTGGC
>MDSV01084673.1_pt1 | contig 13826 bp, 10 predicted proteins | sample 810851 | NCBI WGS metagenome assembly MDSV01 (sample SAMN05326640, study PRJNA326480) | marine metagenome | isolation source: seawater | place: Atlantic Ocean: North East | collected 2012 | reverse complement strand
TTATTTATTTTTATTTTAAATATAAAATCTATTTTTTCATTTCTTTTAACACTAAAATCCGAAAAATATTTTACACCTTTCGAAATAGAATAAAATTCAATTATTTCTAAATCTTTATTTCCTCGTCTTATTAAGTTTTTTAATAATATTCCTCTATCGTTTCCTTTATTAAAAATAAAATCTGAATACATATCCATTATTTCTTCGGTATTTCCAAAGCCTTTTATTTGTCCATCAATAATCAGGATTGATTTTGGGCATATGTTTCTTAATACATTTAACCTATGACTCACAAAAAGTATTGTTTTCCCTATATTCGCTACATCTGACATTTTGCTCATACATTTTTTTTGAAAAGCCATATCACCAACTGCAAGAACCTCATCAATTATCAAAATGTCTGCCACTAAGTGAGCTGCCACTGAAAATGCCAGTCTTAGTTTCATTCCAGATGAATATCTTTTTACAGGAGTGTTAATAAACCTCCTTACTTCTGAGAATTCAACTATTTCTTCATATAACAAATCAATTTCAGCTTTTTTCATTCCCAAAATCGTCCCATTTAAATAAATATTTTCTTTACCAGTCAAATCAGGATGAAATCCAGTCCCTACCTCTAATAAACTTGATACTCTACCATTAATTTTAAAATTTCCTGATGTTGGTGATGTAATTTTAGATAATATTTTCAAAATGGTACTTTTACCTGCACCATTTGGACCAATTATTCCAATGGTTTCACCTTTTTTAATAGAAAAAGAAATATTTTTTAAAGCCCAAATAATATTTTCACGAGATTCATTTTTATCAATATTTGTTAATGACTTTATGTTACTGAGGTTTCTTTTTATGGAAGTAAAACTAGATAATAAAAGTCCAAATAAAGTCTCATCCCCTTTTTCTTTTTTCCCTAACCTATAGACTTTGGAAATATTTTCTACTTTTATTGCAATATCGTCTTTCATAATAACTAAGCTACATCAGCAAATACTGACTCTCTATTTTTGAAATAGATTAAACCAGAAAAAAATAACAATATTGATGAAATAAAACCTATTATTATCAATTCCCAAGGCATCGGGTTAACACCAATTAAACATGCTCTAAAACCCTCAATTACACCTACCATTGGATAGATTGCATAAAAATATAAAATATCATCACCCAATTTTTCAGCAACTAGAGAAGCTGGCCATACTACTGGAGCCAAATACATTAGTAATTGAGTTATAAACTGTATGGCATGTCTTATATCTCTATATTGAATCGATAGTGCAGATAACCACATACCAACACCACCTGCACAAAGGAACATCAAAACCACTAATAAAGGTAGCCAAATTATATTAATTGTGGGTATTAAGGAATAATATAACATTATGAGTGTAAGCATAGCTAAGGCAATAAGAAAATCTATTAGCCCAGCAAATAATGGTGTTAAAGGTATAATTAATCTTGGGAAATAAATTTTACTAATCACTCCAGCACTAACTATTAAACTATTTGCGGATTTACCAAAAGCAGTAGAAAAATATATCCAAGGCACTAACGCTACATATGAAAAAACTGGATATGGGATTCCATCGCTTGGTATTTTTGCTAATCTACCAAAAATGACAGAAAATATAATCATACTCATAAAGGGCCTTATTATTGCCCAAGTAAAACCTAGAACCGTTTGCTTATAAAGTACCTTAACTTCTCTAAGAATCATAAAATAAAATAAGTCTCTATAATCTAAGAGTTCAGATATCGTATTTGAAAAATGGTATTTTTTTATTGTTTTCATACAAAAATTTTATTATTGTTTACTTTATAAATTAAATAGCAAAACTATTCTTTTTTGAAGTTATAATTTCCAAAAATCATTAAATATGATAAATTTATGAATTCGTATTGTTCAGCAAAGTTATATAAAAGTTAAATTTTATATCTTTTTTAATTTTAGACATTGAATTTTTATTTTGGATAAAAAATTATAAAGAGAATTAATGGATTGTTAAACCTTAAAATTTAAAGTTTAAAATCCTTAGAAAGAATAGAAAATAAAATGGCATCATATTTCTTATTTTCGGATGTAACGTAATATTCTCTCATTCTTCCCTCAGCCTGAAAACCAGCATTTTCTAAGCCTTTTTAAACGCTAATCATGATCATTAAAATATTTCTGCATTGGAGTTTTCCAAGTTTCATTGTTTTTTAGAATATCTATAAATTTTTTAGCACTATTCCCCTCACCAAAATGCAGAGAGTTATTAAATACTTTTGGAGGTAAGCTTATTGCATCTAAAATTTTTTTTTCGTCTTCAGAAACATTTGTAATTGAATGAAATTCAAATCTATTATTTTGTCTAGTTCCAATATTAATCGTAGGAACTCCAAAAACTGGAGCTTCCCTAATTCCTGCACTAGAATTTCCAATGATTAAATCAGCATTCTTTAATAATGTCAAATAAAATTCAAATCTCAATGAAGGTAATATCCTAAAATTAATATTAGCTGATATAGAATCATATTTTTTGATTATAATATCGCTACCAATATCATTATTTGGTAGAATGATAACATATTTTTTTTGAGATTTAACTAGAGCATTTATAACTGATTCAATTTTTACATTAATAGAATCAATTTCTGTAGTAACTGGATGATAACAAAAAACTGAGTATGATTCAAAATTAATATCATAATAAGTCATTACCTCTTCAATTTTTGGTAATTTATCTGAAAGCATAATATCTATATCTGGAGAGCCAGTGATAAAAATACTTTTTTCATTTTCACCCATTTTTAAAAGTCGTTTTTTTGCAATCTCATTTGAAACAAAATGAATATGAGATAACTTTGAAACAGAATGTCTTATTAGTTCGTCTATTGTCCCAGAAACTTCTCCCCCTTCAATGTGTCCAACTAAAATATTATTGAAAGACCCAACAATTGCACCAGCTAACGCTTCTAATCTGTCTCCATGAATTATAATTATATCTGGAGGATTATTAACAATTACCTTATTAAGACCTGTGACTGTATTAGCTAAGGCTAAATCCATACCTATCTCTTCATCTTCCCTACTATTTTTAAAAGGTATTACATTTTGGAATCCTGACTTATAAACCTCATTAATAGTTTTTCCATATTTATCAATCATGTGCATGCCAGTAATAAATATATTATAATCTAACCTACTAGATTTTTTTACAACGTTAATTAAAGGTTTTAACTTCCCAAAATCTGCTCTTGTTCCACTGATAAATAATATTGTTTTTTTCTTCAATCAATAAAGTCCCATTTTATTTGAGTGTTTATTGGAATGTTTATATTAGCTTTTTTCCCAATGATTTTTTTAAAGTATTTAGCTTTAATCTCACCAGTTCCTGGTCTTTTTACCCATATATTATTTTTTGTAAAAATCTGGCCTTCTTTTATTTCATCTATAGAAACAACACAAGCATATGCAAAATCAATAGTTGGTTTTTCCTCCGGCAATATCTTCTTTTCCCCTCCAAGAGAATTAAAAATAGCTTTGCTACCATCTACTAAATCTTTCAATTCTAATGGATCAAGAGATATTGATACATCTGGCCCAGGCCAGTTTTTATTTGATGTAAAATGCTTTTCTAAAACTCGAGCACCTAAAGAAATAGCAGCAAAACAAGTATAGTTACCTAATGAATGGTCACTTAAACCAATGACAGAATTTGGAAATTCATTACTCATTTGATCAATACAACCTAACTTTACTTTGTGGTAAGGTGTTGGATACATTGAAGTACAATGCATTAAAGCATGTGGAATATCTAAGCTTTCCATTATACTTACAGATGGTTTAATAGATTTAATGTCATTCATACCAGTACTAATAATAATAGGTTTCCCAAACCCAGCGACATGCTCTACAAGTGGATAATTATTGCACTCTCCTGACCCAATTTTAAACCACTTTACTCCAATCGATTCAAGATGATCCGCTGATGCCCTTGAAAATGGAGTAGATAAAAATAACATATTTTTTGACTCTACATAATTTTTAATTTTTATTTCTTCATCAGTAGTTAATGAACACCTATCCATGATATCCCAAATACTCTCATCTGCATTCCCGGGTATTACATTATTTGGAATCATTTCATCCTCGATTATATGTGATTGAAATTTTACACATTCACAACCTGCTTTGTAAGCATCATCAATCATTTTAATTGCTTTTGAAAATGAACCTTCATGATTGATTCCAATCTCAGCGATTACCAAAGGATTCTCAGATCTTCCTACTAACCTATTATTAATCTTAAACATAAAACTATTAACTATTATTTTTATTAATTTTTAGCATGTCTATATAAAGCCTAGTCAATCTAAAAAAATAATTATCCATAATAAAAACCAATTGAATTAGTCACTTTTTAGAATTGAATATATTACCACATCCATCCTATTCCCATCAAACTTTAGACATCTTTCTCTTAAAGTACCCTCATGCGAAAAGCCTAAAGATGCTAATCCTTTTCTTGAACCACTATTTTTACGGCCTGTCCAAGCCTCTATTCTATAAAATTTTAAAACATTAAAAGAAAAGCTGATTATTAATGATAATGCCTCCTTAAAATATCCTTTTTTACCATAAGCAGGTGAAATACCGTAACCAATATGAACTAATTTTCTTTGTAAGTGCCAATTGCACAATTTTATTGTTCCAATTGCCTTATCCTCACTCTTTAATAAAACCACCCAAATCATTTCATTATGATTTTTAACTGCGTCTAATGCTGTCATAAAATAATTTGAACATTCTTCATCATTTTTAAAAGGCGGGTACTCTAAATGTTCATAAAAACTATCTATTTTAGAATATTCACATAAATCCTGAAGATATCGACTAAGAACAATCTCATTTAAAGGCATTAAACATAGTCGTGTTTCTAGGATAGTATTACAGTCTACATCAGATGGATTTATACTATTAAATAAACTGAAAATTGATTCTAAGTTCAAATTATCATCTAGAGCACTATTCATAACAATAAAATTCCATTTTTTTGAGAATTCTAAATTTCCAAAAACTGCTATAAAGTAAATCCATCATCAACAATGATATTTTGGCCATTTATAAATTTAGATGAATCAGATAATAAGAATATTAAAGCACCTACCAAGTCTTTTGGTTCAAGCATACCTTTATCAATACAATAACTTTTATAAGCAGATAAAAATTGTTTTGGTTGGTTATCAAATATTCCTCCAGGGCTTATACAATTGACTCGTATATTATTACCCTTAAAATATTTTGCCATATATTTAGTTAAATGTATTACACCCGATTTTACTATAGAATACATTGGAGGCTGTGTCATATCAGTACCATAATAAGTATCAAATTTTGGAGCTACTACGCCTTGAATAGATCCAATATTAATAATATTTCCAAATCCTTGATCCCTAAAATATTTGGCATATAATCTAGAAATGATAAAACTGCTACCAATTTGAATTGTAATATTTTCAACAAAGTCACTGTAATCAATATCAAAAAAATGTTTACCCCAATCTTTTGTTTTTGGAAACGTTGTATTTACAACAGCATCTATATTTTCAAAAGAATTAGCTATGGTATTTATATTATTGAAAACATCTTTTTCAGAAGTTATATCTGCACTAATGTAAAGATCTGAAAAGATATCTAACTTTTTCCAATCATCATATGAAATCTTATCAATTACTATAACATTGCCATTGTTTTTTTTTATTGCTTTTACAAACTCTTTTCCAATTAAACCCGCACCGCCGTAAAGGACAATATTTTTATTTTCTAACATATTGAATAGTAATTTTAAGAAAAATATTTAATAGTTTTATCAAGGACCATACTCTGCTGAACTACCTCAGCATCATTTTTTTGATTGGTGGTAAACTGCATTAATTGCTTTTGAACTACCTCCGCAATCGGACAAATCCCATCATTAGTATTAAACTTATGGTCTAATCCCATTGTTTTCAACCTGCTTTTGATATCTGGGATACTATCTTCTTGGTAACAAAGTGACCAAGAAGCATATACTCCATCACCACCAAATTTAATATATTGCTGGCGAAAGTCTTCCCAAGAAATATCTCTATTTGTGAATTTTGCAGCAAACGTATAGTATGAATTTCTGTCGCCAGAAGGTACTTTTTGTGGTATTAACCAATCACATTTATTATCACTAATTACTTTTTTATAAGCTTTTGCCATTTTTTCTCTTTTATCGACAAACATATCCAGCTTTTCTAATTGGGCTAATCCCATAGCAGCTGCAACTTCTGGCATCCTGTACATAAATCCAAACTTATTGTGCCTTTTATAATTAGGATTTTGAAATATATCTTTTGAAATACGAATTTTACCAGATTGAGCAGTTGCGTTTCTAAACCCTATTGAATTTAACTTTCTCATATTATCACCAATTTCTTCGTTGTCACATGTAATAATACCTCCATCACCTGTAGTCATGTGTTTAGAATTTTCAAAACTCCAACTAGCGGCATGGCCGAATGTCCCTCCAACCTTTCCTTTATGAGTACCTAAAAAGCATTGAGCACAATCCTCTAAAACAAATAAGTTGTGTTTTTTAGCTATTTTCATAATTTCAGTCATATTACAAACTTGACCATATAAATTAACTGCCATAATAGCTTTTGTTTTACTAGTGATTCTTTTTTCTATTGATTTAGGGTCAATTAAAAAAGTATCTGCATCAATATCTGCAAAAACAGGTATTGCGTTACAATATAATACAGCATACATGCAAGGGATACAAGTTAATGGAGGCAATATTACCTCATCACCAAAACCGACACCAAATGATTCTAAAGCAGCATGTAATGTAGTAGTACCCGAATTAAATGTGATAGCATATTCAACACCAAATTTTTTAGCAAACGCATTTTCAAGACGAGAATTCATATTACCAGAGGTTCCACTAGCAAACCCTGAATCAAGGACTTCTTTTATATATTCAAGTTCAGTTTTGTCAAACCTCCAAGAAAGATCACCCATTTTTTACTCCTTTAATAAAATTTTATCTCTGTTTAATTCTTTTTTGAAATTTTTTTTATATAAATCAATTAAATGCATATTTATTTCAAATAAATTATTTCTATTTACAAATTCTACAATTTCATTATGATCAATAAGATTAATATCTTCATTAAAGTGCTCAATTATTTTTTTAATAAATAAAAAATCTTCATTATAATCTAAAGTGTACCTCATGAAATTATCATTTTTACACTTACTAAAATTGATGATTTCTTTATTTTTTTCAGGAAATATATATCCCCACCCAGTTTCATTAATCATATTCTCATAACCAAATAAACTCTTTTTTAGAAATTTTTTTGAAAAACCAAAAGAATTCATGCCGAAAGGAAGACCATCTGTAGAAATATAACTTTTACCATCTAAAAGGTAATTAAATATTGATCTAATTCCAGTTTTTGAGCATAAAATATCATCTCCATCTATTGGAATCAAAAAATCAAGGTTGTTTTCTTCGGCTAACTGTAAGAGTCTCTTAGGAATATTTTCATTTGAACCACGGAATATTGATATAAAGCTACTTTTAAAATTATTAAATACTTCACAACTATTGATATTAGATGTAGCGATAGATACTGAGACATGATTATCCAAAATTTCTTTTTCAAACTCATGGATAATCCTATTTATTAAGTATTGAATGATAGGCTTATTGTATACTTCTAAAAAATGTTTATCTTTTAATCTTTTTGAACCTGCTCTAGCTATAATAGTAATTCCAACCATAATCACTTACATAATTGGAGTATTAAAAATATACAAACCAGTAATGTACACTTAAGCTGTATCCTTTTTTGAATCATTTTCACTTCCATAGTAATGGTAGTATTGATAATAATAATAATAAGACCCATAACTATTTTTATTTGTGACAGCATTTAAAATGACTCCTCCTAACGGAGCATTTACCCTTCTCAAAGAAGATACAGTGTGCTGAAATGCTTTTTTATCTGTGTGACCAGCTTTAACAACCATTACAATTTGATCTATCTCTTTTGAAACCATAGTAGCATCTGTAACAGCAACTAATGGAGGGCTATCAAACAATACCATATCCCATTCTTTCTCCAACTTTTTTACGAGGTTAGTCATACGTTTTGAACCTAACAATTCAGACGGATTTGGAGGTATAACTCCAGATGTTACCACAGAAAGATTATCAATATTAGATTTTTGTATTATTTTATCAAAATCGTCTTCCATTCCTGATAAATACGACGTTATTCCATTATCTCTTGAACAGTCAAAGACTTTGTGTACAACAGGCCTTCTTAAATCTGTGTCTATCAACAATGTCCTCTTACCAAGATTAGCAAATGTTATTGCCAAATTTGCAACAGTAGTTGTCTTACCCTCTCCAGGACCTGAGCTAGATACTAAAATAGATTTTACTTTTGTATCAGCGGATGCATAAATCATACTTGTCCTTAAACTTCTGTATGCTTCAGAGACTGGAGATTTAGGGTCTTCTCTAGTTATTAAATGCCTAGTTAATTTTCTACTTACTGATGCAGAAATATTTTTATTTGAATTGAAAAATGAAAACCTAGGCTGAGTTTGATCTTTACCAATAGATGGAATAATACCAAGTAGAGAAAGACCATGCTTATGAATATCATCAGCAGATTTTACAGTATTATCTAATAATTCTCTTAGAAAGGAAAGCCCTACGCCCATTCCAAAACCAAGAATTAATCCAAGTATAATGTTCCGACTATGTATAGGTTTAGATGGCTTAGTTGGTATAAGAGCAAAATCAACGATATTTACCTTACCAACTTCAGATGCAAGCTTAATTTTTGCTTCTTCTAATTTGGATCGCATAAATGTATAATTTTCAGATAAAACAGAATAATCTCTATTTAATCTTGCAAATTTCAACTGTTTTACAGGCAATTCAGCTAGTCTTTGGCTATAACTATCAACTAGTTTTTTATATTCATTAGCTGAAGCATTTTGACCAAATATTTTTGCATCAAGCTCCAAAACTTGAGCTATAATTTCTTGCCTATACTCCAAAGGATTTGACACAGACACGCCTTGCGAAATCAAAGATTTTGTTTTATTGCTTAATTCTTCTTTTAAAGACTTGATTTTTTTCTTTGTACTAATTACTGCAGCATGACCAGACCCATATTGTGCATTATTTTTAATCAATTGAGATTCAAGTTCACCAATTGAAATTCTTAAAGAGTTAACCTGAATATTCATATCATTAAGTAATTGAGCTGAAAGCGACTTTTCATCTTCACTAAGTTTTGATCTAAGATATTCAATTTGTTGATTACTAATGTTTATCTCAGCAATAGTGTTATAGTACTTAGTTTCAAACTCGATTAATCTTTCTAAAGTCATGGGTGCATTACCATCTAAATCATAAATCTGCTCTTTTTCTTTAAAAATCTTGAGCGCATCTTCAGAGAATTCTAATTTATCAGATTGGACTCTAACCTGCTTCTCTAAAAATTCAACTAGATTACCTGTCTGCTCATTTGACCACTTTTTATCTAACTCTAGAAACACTTTCGCAATGGTATTAACAATTAATTGAGCTTCTTCAGGAAAGGGACTTTTAAAAGTTAAGTCAATTAAATCTGTATTTTTTAAATTCCGAACAGTTAATTTACTTTGAATGCTTTTGGAAAAATTATTTAATTGTTCCTGCGTATATAAACCAGAATATTCTTTGGCCCTTTTTTTTTCTGAATCATAAAGACCTAGAGTTAAAATTTCTTTAATTAATTTTCTTGGTCTTTGCCCTCTTGGTTTGTAAATCCTAGTATCAAAAATAGACAAATGGTTTTTACTACCATTTTTCCATAATTGATCTACAACTTTTTCTGCTACACTCCTGGATTGAATTAATTGAATTTCATTTAAGATTTGATTTCTTTGACGATTTCCACCAAAATCCATAACTAAAGATGCACTAGCTTTTTCTTTTATCATTAGTGATGCGGAAGCTTTGTATTCAGGAGTAATAGAAAAAGAATTAAAGACAGAAAATAAAAAGATAACAATAGTAATAAATAAAATTGTTTTAAAATTAATTTTAAATAGCAACCAAAGATCACTCATATTTCTTGAAGGATCCTCAACAGAAGAAGAACTCTGATTAAATATTGAATTATCTACCATAAATTATTTATTGTTTTGAATTTGAAAGTACAAATTAGCAAGAGTTAATACAGTATTAAGAACGGAAACTTGGCTCCAGAGATAATCTGAAACTTTTTGCCTTATAATTATTGTATCATTTGGTCTGATTTTAATAAAGTCAGATCTATCACCTTTTTCAATAAATTTTTCTAAGTTTAAATAATAAACCATTTGATCTTCTAAATCTGGACTATCCCTAAAGATTTTAACTTTTTTTAGATCTGCTCCACTTTTTGGTCCCCCAACCATCGATAACAAAGTTGCTAAGTCTATACCATCATATACTTCATGAAGTCCAGGAGAATTAACATGCCCCCATACATTCACTACCATTTTAATATTACCTAATTTGTCAGTAAAAAATTTTTCACTTGAAACTTGATAATCGCTATTCTTCAGGTTATCAGAAGAAACACCTTGGCCAACGAGTGCACAAATGAAAAAAGTAATAAGATATTTTTTCAAATCTAAAATCCAATCATTTCTTTAATTCTACCTATTAAATTAGATGTATTTTCCGAAACATACTCAAAATCTATTTCAATTTTTTCACCTGAAATTACTGCCCTTGGGTTATCATAAACTAAAGGGTAAGCATCATCTCCTAACCAATTTTTAACTATATTGAAAGAATCCTTTAAACAAAAATTTCTTCTACCATCATTATGAGCATCAGAACCCAATATATGGCACCATTGATTTTTAATTATAGATTCTGCTGCTAGAAAACATTCATCACCAAACTGCTTTAAAACACTACCAGCATCAACCATAATTAGGCAACCTAACTCTAACCATCTTACAACGTTATTTAAATCATTTTGAACAAATTTATAACGTTCTGGATGAGCAATTATTGGTGTTATGCCAGCCATTTTAAGGTTGTAAAATTGTTGTTCATGTGAATCTGGTAAGTTATAAGTAAGAAATTCTATTAACATATAGTTTGAACCATTGAAAGTAGTAAGAGGATCATCCTTAATTTCCATTAAATTTGGTAAAAAGAAAACCTCAGCACCAATATGCAATTTTACTTTTATTCTATTTTTATCTAATTCTTGTTGAAGCTTTTGAATTTCACCATTTATTCTTTTAAATGATATATCTTCATTCTCAACTTTTGGATGCTGGTAATGAACGGTATTAACAACTTCAGTTATTCCTTGCTCTTCTGCTAACCTTAGCATATTTAAAGACATTTCTAATGATTTAGATCCGTCATCTACATTAGGAAGAATATGATTATGAAAGTCAATCACTTATTAAAAGTCTATAATTTTAATTAGAATATTCGAAAAAAAAGCCCCAGTATTAAACCGAGGCTTTTAGAACTTATGTTTAAAAATTAATTAAAAATTAATTTTTAAACCGATGTTGTATGATGTAGGCATACCAAGATATACCTCTGCTGCATTTGCTTTATGATTGTTGACTCTAAAAGGATTAGCATTATATCTACTATTATCAAGAGCATCTTGAATATAAACCTCATCAAGCAAATTTCTTACATTTAGAACAAGTTTAGCTGTAGCGCCGTTAAATTCAAATGGTAAGTCATAAGATGCGTTTAAATCCATTATACCATAAAAAGGTATCTGAAACACATCTTTTCTATCAGCATCAGCAGCATCAGAATACTCCCTAGATGTAGGTTCCCAATCTGCGTAAAATTGATCATACAATCTGTAAGTTAATTGAACCACTGAACCTTCTACTGGAGCAGCAGTTAAACCAAAATTAATGGTAGTTTGAGGCATGTCACCAACCTTTAGATCCTTTAATGCATAGCTATAAGTCTGATCACCACCATCACTATCGCGATAAGTACCAGTTGCATCATCAGTGTAGCTCCAATTACCTAGCCCAATTCCAATATCAATTCTAAACATTTCATTTATCTGAGCAGCAAATTCAGTTTCAATACCTGTATGAACTTGATTTATGCCAGTTAGATAAATTATATCATCGTCACCTTCTTCATTCGCTACATACTTAGTTGCAATTCTATCATTCCAAGAAGTACTGTAAAAGTTCATACTACCAGCTAAAGACCCATCATTTGACCTTGTATTTAATCCAAATTCAAAAGCATTAAATTTTTCATTTTTCGGATCAGTTGACATCTTCCCATCCCAATCTTGAATTACTTGGTCAAAAATCGGTGCTTTATCGATTAATCCAAAATTAAACCATACATCAGCGTCATCATATACTTTACCAACAACAGGAATAGCATTTAAGAAACTTAATGCATTACCTAACTCATAAAGGACACCACCTTTTACCTGCATAGTAGATATTGGATCAGCTTCAATATATAAATCATTCGCATGACCACCAGTTGCATCCCCTAAACCTTCGACAAAATCTAAGCCACTAGCATCTTTGGCTTGAGCATAGCTAGCATCATAATTACTAGCATCCTTAAAATGATTCCAATGAGTGTATTTAACAGTAGTCATACCCGCCATAGCATAAGCCTTTAAAGAATTTTTTGTATATTCAACTTGACCAAAAAGACCCAACCAATTTACATAGTTAGTAAAATTATAATCTATTGGGTCTCCAAGACCACCTTGACCATTATCAGCATCAAACTCACTATCAGAAGTCATAAAATAATCGCCGCCCAATAAATCTCTAATTGTCTTTACATGGTATATTCTAGCGGATCTATAGTCTAAACCAACCTGAGCTTTTAAATCACTTGAGACCTGATAATTCAGCTTTGAAAGTAAACCCAGAGTTGTTTGTCTATTATTACTATTTCTTAATATACCTGAAGAAGCACCTAGGGAATCATTTTCAAGAATTGTTGAATCATAATTTATCCTACGAGAAAAATTTGAATAATCCCAATTTAAACTACCATAAGTACCAGTTCCACCACCCATTCCACCAGACCAATATAATGAACTAATTAGTTTTGCCTGATCATTAATACTAAAATAATGGTTCATAGCAACTTGCGGCTTATGAAAAAAGTTTTCTCTTTCGTTAATTAAACCTGTTTCATGTCTTTCACCTTCATATTCAGTGTACATCTGAAATTGTTGATTACCTAATAAAGCAGCAGCCTCTGAACCTACAGAGCTAGCAGTCTGATTATAATCCCTACCTACTTCATCAATATCTGCAAGGGCATCAGAAGAATAATCGCCCATTGACTCAGCGAATGCCTTGTCATAAACAGCTATGTTTTGTCTGTAAAGGTTTTGGCCATGTCTCTGAGGAGCTCCTAATGCATAGAATTGAAGCTTATGTTGCTCATTAATATTGTAGGTACCACCTAGGAAATAAGCCCATGCGTCAGTCCAGGTCCCATTGTAAAAACCTTCACCAGTTTTTCTTACAACAGCAGCACTTAATGCTAGCTTATCATCCATAATCAATCCAGAATTATAGCTAAGAGTACTTTTAAGAAAGCCCCATGCTCCTACTTCTTGCTTAAAAGATCCACCTCTTTCAAGAGCAGCAGCATCAGTTACGATATTCATGCTACCACCAATAGACGGTGTAGCTAAATTTTGCGCGCTCAGACCTTTTTGCATTTGAACAGAACTAGTAACATCTGCAACTCCGTCCCAGTTCG
>MDSV01212182.1_pt1 | contig 13829 bp, 7 predicted proteins | sample 810851 | NCBI WGS metagenome assembly MDSV01 (sample SAMN05326640, study PRJNA326480) | marine metagenome | isolation source: seawater | place: Atlantic Ocean: North East | collected 2012 | reverse complement strand
AGCCAGAGCCCGAACCAGAGCCAGAACCAGAGCCAGAGCCCGAACCAGACCCAGAACCAGACCCAGAGCCCGAACCAGACCCAGAACCAGAGCCAGAGCCCGAACCAGACCCAGAACCAGACCCAGAGCCCGAACCAGAGCCTGAACCAGACCCAGAACCAGAGCCAGAGCCAGAGCCCGAACCAGAACCAGACCCAGAACCAGAGCCTAAAGATTGGGATGAGGACCATGCATTAGATATGGCCATGAATGATATGGTCTCTGATATGGACATCGATGAGGATTTAGTTGAAGATTCAGATATAGATCAAGATATAGATTCTAAACCAGAGAGTTTATTAGAATCTATTTTTTCAAGAAAAAAGAAAGAAACATTGAATAAAGGATTAAAAAAGTCAAATCAATCCTTTTTTTCTAAGCTTAATAAGTTAGTAGTTGGTAAATCAAAAATTGATTCTGCTGTCCTGGATAATTTAGAGGAAGTTTTAATTTCTAGTGATGTTGGAGTTAGTACTACCTTAAAAATTATCGATAAAATAGAAGCTAGAGTTGCTGAAGAAAAATATTCTAACCTTAGTGAATTGAATATTCTTTTAAAAGCTGAAATAGCTTCATTATTAATTGAGAATGAAGAAGAAATTAGGCAATCAAACAATAATAGTTTTACAAATAAGCCACATGTTATCATGGTTGTTGGAGTTAATGGAGTTGGTAAAACAACCACTATAGGGAAATTAGCTAATAAATATAAGGCCTTGGGTTTAAAAGTAGTTATAGGTGCAGCTGACACCTTCAGAGCCGCAGCAATAGACCAACTAGTATCCTGGGCTGAAAGAGTTGAAGTTCCTATTATAAAACAGCAAATGGGTAGTGATCCAGCCTCTGTAGCATTTGATACTCTAAATTATGCTAAATCTAATAATGCTGATATCGTTTTAATCGATACTGCGGGAAGATTGCATAATAAAGTAAATTTAATGAATGAACTTTCAAAAATTAAAAGAGTTATGGATAAAGTCATCTCAAATGCACCTCATGACGTTATGCTAATTTTAGATGGTTCAACTGGGCAGAATGCTTTTATTCAGGCAAAAGAATTTACTAATGCTACTGATGTATCATCACTGGCAATAACGAAACTAGATGGAACTGCTAAAGGTGGTGTTGTTATAGGAATCAGCGATGAATTTAAAATTCCTGTAAAATACATTGGAGTTGGAGAGGCTATTGATGATTTACAAGATTTTAATAAACTAGAATTTGTCGATTCATTTTTTGATTAAACTTTGAGAACAAAATATTCTGATAAAAATAAGATTAATGTAATTACTCTTGGTTGTAGTAAAAACATCTATGATTCTGAGGTTCTTATGGGGCAGCTTAAATCAAATAATAAAAATGTTGTCCATGAAGAGGATGGTAATATTGTAGTAATAAACACCTGTGGATTTATTGATAATGCTAAACAACAAAGTATAGATGCTATTTTAGAAAATGTCCAAAAAAAGAAAGCTGGTCAAATTGATAAAGTTTTTGTAACAGGTTGTTTGAGTGAAAGATACAAACTAGATCTTATAAAGGAAATACCTGATGTCGATGAATATTTTGGAACTACTGAAATGCCATCATTATTAAAACATTTAGGTGCTGATTATAAGCATGAATTGATTGGGGAAAGGTTACTTACAACTCCTAAAAATTACGCATATTTAAAAATTTCTGAGGGATGTGATAGACCGTGTAGTTTTTGTGCTATACCTCTAATGCGCGGAAAACATAAAAGTATTTCATTAGAAGACCTGATTTCTCAGGCAAATACATTAGCTCAAAAAGGAATAAAAGAGTTAATTCTGATTGCTCAAGATTCTACATATTATGGAATTGACTTGTATGGAAAAAGAACATTAGCTAAGCTATTAAAACAGCTTGCTGACGTTGATGGAATTGAATGGATTAGACTACATTATGCATTTCCTAACGGTTTTCCCTTAGATGTTCTTGATGTAATTAAATCAGAACCAAAGATTTGCAATTATATAGATATTCCGTTACAACATATTTCTGATAAGATTCTTAAATCAATGAAGAGAGGATCCTCAATGCAAAAAATAAACAGTTTATTAAATAATTTTAGAGAAATAGTTCCTGGTATTGCAATAAGAACAACTTTAATTGTTGGTTATCCTGGTGAATCCGAAGAAGATTTTAAGTTATTAAAAGATTGGTTACGATCAATGAAGTTTGATAGATTAGGTTGTTTTACTTACTCTCATGAAGAGAACACAGGTGCTTATGATTTAGAAGACGATGTACCTGAAAGTATAAAAAATCAAAGACTTAATGAGATTATGGAACTTCAATCCCATATTTCATGGGAACTTAATCAAAATAAAGTAGGTCAAACATTCAAAGTATTGATTGATCGCAAACGTGGTAATTATTATATAGGCAGGACTCAATTTGATTCACCTGATGTAGATAATGAAGTTCTTATTGATGCTAAATCAAATTTTTTGAGGGTTGGAGAATTTGTTAAAGCTAAAATTATCGACGCATCAGATTTTGATTTATATGCAGAAGTTTAATTCATAAAAAATATTGAATTAACAAGAAATAATTTTCCATTTTCCCAGAAATTTCTAAACATAATATTATCTGCAAAGTATATAATATTTCCTCTTCCAATTTTTTCGTTTCCAAAAACAAGAGAGTTTTTAAATTTCTCTTTTATTTTATCACCTACAAATCCTATGGTAGAATTTTCAGAATCAATAATTTTCCCAACATTAAACCCTCTATTTAAGGTCTTATAAGTAGCTGTTGATGTTTTTAGAGAATAGTATTCCTTTTCATAGCCATATGCCATAGGATGTGTATTATCTATTTTGACTTTAAAAATCGCCCCTGAAAGGTAATTTTGAATTCTATTCCTAGATAGATCTTCGTATTTAACATCTTCACTATTTTTTTTAGTATTTCTTTTTACTTTGACCGAAAAACCCTCCTTATCTGCGAATATTCTTATTGCATTTTCAAATACTATTAAATTCCCTCCAGAAGCTACCCAAGAATTAATTTTTTCCAAGTAAGATTCATTTCCTAAAGACCCATAATAGCCGTTTGGAATTATCAGAGTATTAAATTCATCTAACGATATTCCTTCGAAATTTTCAATGTTTATATGAGTTAGGGGATATTTAAGTTCTTGTTCAAAAAAGTGCCAAATAGCTCCGTAATTTAGAGATGAAACTGTATTGTCGCCATTACTACCAGCAAGAATGCCTACTTTATTTTCTCTAATCAATTTGACAGAGTCTGAACCTAAATCTGGTCCAGATTTTGAAATTCCTGAATAAATCGGATGTAATTTTATATTATACTTCCTTGCAGATTCAATAAGATTTTTTTCAAAATTTATCATCTTTTGTTCACCTTTGTAAATTATGATAGAGCCTCTTGGTAATTCTATATTTCCTGTTTGAATAACTTTTTCATTGTATCTAACTTTTATTTCATTTTCAATTAAGTCACACAAAAATTTAGCATCATTAATATGATTCCATACACTTGCATAAGCAATAGCTGTTTTGTCAAGATTATTATTAGCCTTCTTAGAATTGTAATCTAAAATATTTATTTTTTTATTTGTACTGTATCCATTAAGCCCGTATACAAATGGAAGGCTCCATGCGGTAATATCGTAGGTAAGAGAATCACTAAGTTTTGTTGTTCTTTCGAATAATACATCTACAAGCTTTCCTTTTGGTTGAGAATTGGGGATAATCAAATCATTAGAATTTGATGTATAGATGATATTTTTATTATCATTATAACTAAATGCATTTATTTTTTGAGTATTTGTTGAGTAATAATCAATTTCATGTTTTTCAAGAAATTTTGATAATTGATTAATTTTATCACTATCTCCATTTAATATATAGTTCGTATTCTTAGCATTTTTATTTTTGAAGAAATTCTTAAATTCAGCATTTATCCTTTCTGAATTTAAGGAAGAAATTTCTACAGTTGAAATTCCTGCAACTGTATGATGTTTTACTCTGTCAGTAAGCGTTAAGTTTTTATTTTCTGAGTTCATAATTCCCAAGCCTGCAACTCCACCTCCTGCTTGCTCATAAGTCATACCTATTGCACCTAGATAGGTTGGGTAAGTATCTCCATAGCTGGGATAAAGAAGGTCAAAAATTTCTTTTGTGAAGTAAAGCCATCCATTTTTATCAAAATATTTTGCATTATTTCTTCCTATCATTCCTTGGAATTCTCTTTGCCAATCAGTTATAACCTCATGATATGGCTCTGCAGCAGGAGCAAAATAGTAAGGCTCATCAATTCCCTGCTCGTGAAAATCTACATGAACATGTGGTAGCCATTTTTGATATTCTTTTAATCTTTGTTGTGACTCAATTTGTGTTAACCAAGCCCAGTCTCTGTTTAAGTCAAATAGGTAATGATTTGCTCTACCGCCAGGCCATGGCTCTTTATGTTCCCTTGAATTTTTGTCAGTATTATATGGAATAGTGGTGTTCTGATTATACCAATTCGCATATCTGTCTCTTCCGTCAGGGTTTAAGCATGGATCGATTATTACTATTGTATTTTCCAACAAATCAGATCTATCTGTTAATAGCTCATATATTGTTTGCATCGCTGCTTCAGTGGATGACGACTCATTCCCATGAACATTGTAACTAAGCCAAACTATTGCCTTATTCCCAGGCTTGCTATCATTCATTTTTAAAGCTTCTAAATTCTTTAATCTATGTTTTTCAATTTCATGCATTGTATTCTTAGAGGATATAACAGCATAAAATAAAGGCCTTCTTTCATATGTTTTACCATAGTCAAACAAATAAACATTATCACTCATTGTAGATTCAACATGATTAAAATAATCTACAACTTGACTGTGTCTTGAAAATTGAGTTCCTATTTCATAACCTAAAAAATCAGAAGGTGATTGGAGGTTTTGACTATTTACATCACAAATAATAATAAAAAGAATAAAAAATTTAAATATTGCTTTCATAGAAAATTGAATTATAATAGAACAAACAAATATAGAAAGAATTATACAGTTCAGTATATTTGCTTAATATGAGTTTGAGAGAAATTGAATACGATAAGGTTAATGCTTTTAGTAATTTATTAATCGATTATAATTTGAATAATAGTCATTTTTTTGATTTAATTTCTGATTTTCCCACTCTTTATAACCTAAAAAACCAAATTTCTTTTAAATCAAAAAATTACAATAATCAATTCAGACAAATTTTAGTTAAAGAGATTACCAATCAGTATAAAGGGATTAAATTATCAGAAATTCAAAAACAAAATATAAATAAATTATTAGACAAAGACACATATACAATTACCACAGGACATCAATTAAATTTACTTACAGGGCCTTTATATTTCATTTATAAAATTATTTCTACAATAAACCTTTCAGAAACCCTTAAGAAAAACTATCCTGAATTTGATTTTGTACCCATCTATTGGATGGCCTCAGAGGATCACGATTTTGATGAAATTAACAATTTTTATTTTCAGGGAAGTAAATTTAAATGGTCTTCAAATCAGACAGGAGTTGTCGGTGAATTTAAACTTGATTCGATTAATGATGTTTTAATTGAATTTGAAAAATGTGTTTCAGATTTCTCATATGGTGCTGAAATAATTAAAATATTTAGAGATTGCTATCTAAATTCTAATAATTTATCAAATGCAACAAGAAAACTTGTTAATATTTTATTTGCTAAACACGGTTTAATTATCATTGATGCAAATAATAAAAATTTAAAGTCATTATTTAGGGATATAATAAAAAAGGAAATAGCTGAAAAAGTCATATTCAATGAATCAAAAAAATCAATAAAAAGGTTAAATGAATTAAATTATATTGTACAAGCAAATCCTAGAGAAATAAACCTGTTTTATATTGATGATAAAAAAAGAAAAAGAATTGTTGAAAAGGGAAATCTTTTTCAAACATCTGATGGCTCAAAAAAATGGACTTTAGAAGAGATTAATGATGATATTGATTCCAATCCAGATAAGTTTTCTCCTAACGTACTATTTAGACCAATATTTCAAGAATTTATTTTGCCAAATATTTGCTATGTTGGTGGACCAGCAGAAGTTGCATACTGGTTAGAATTGAAATCTGTATTTGAAAGTTTAAACTTAACTTTTCCCTTAATTCTTAACAGAAATTCAGGATTGTTACTAGAAAAAAAGCAGATTGTCAAGTTAAATAAACTTAATGTGTCCATTGAGGAAATATTTTTATCCAAGGAACAATTAAAAAAGAATTTAGTAAGAAAATATTCAAAACTTAAATTAGATTTCACAAATCTTAAAGAACAATTAAATCTTCAGTTTTCAGAATTAAAGGAGATGGCAATTCACACAGATAAATCTTTTGTTGGAGCATTAAATGCTCAAGAGAAGAAGCAGATTAATGGATTAAAGATGCTTGAAAAAAGGTTATTGAAATCTGAACAGATAATTTATCAGGATAAAATTAATAAAGTCCTGGATATAAGAGATGAATTATTCCCAGTAGGAAAACCTCAAGAACGCATATCCAACTTTTTTGAATTTTATAAAATACATGGACCAAATATGATTGATAAAATTAAAAATAACTTAAACCCCTTAAATCAAAAATTTTCTATTATTGAAATTTAGCTTTTTATTTAATAAATCAATTTCTATTTTTACACATGCAAAATAATGTATTAATTCTTGATTTTGGCTCACAGTATACTCAATTAATTGCTCGCAGGGTTAGAGAATTAAATGTTTATTGCGAAATACATCCATATAATAAATTACCACATAATCTTAATTCATTTGGAGCCCTTATACTTTCTGGAAGTCCATACTCAGTTAGAGAGTCTAAATCTCCAAGAATAAATTTAAATGTTTTATTAAGTAAAATGCCTGTTTTAGCAATTTGTTACGGCGCTCAATTAATCGCTCAAGAAATGGGAGGTAAAGTTTCTGCTTCAAATTTAAGGGAATATGGAAGAGCAAATCTTAACATTAAGGAACAAGATAATATTTTATTTGCGGGTGTTGATAATAACACGCAGGTGTGGATGAGTCATAGTGATACTATAAAAGAACTTCCAAAAAATTCTTTATTATTAGCTAGTAGTGATGATGTTGAAAATGTTGCCTACCGTTTTAGTGAAAATATTTATTGCTTACAATTTCACCCTGAAGTATATCATTCAACCGAGGGTAAAAAAATTTTAAAAAATTTCTTAACTAAAATTAGTTGTTTAAAACAAACTTGGACACCTGATTCTTTTGTTGACTCAACAATCAGTGAATTAAAAGATAAAATCGGAGATGATAAGGTTATTTTAGGTCTTTCAGGAGGGGTTGATTCATCTGTAGCTGCTATACTTCTTCATAAGGCAATTGGTAAAAATTTGCATTGTGTTTTTGTGAATAATGGACTTCTGAGAAAAAATGAATTTAACGATGTTTTAGATCAATATAAAGAGATGGAATTGAATATTGTTGGAGTTGATTATTCAAATGAATTTTATAATGAACTTAAAGGTGTTTCGGATCCTGAGAAAAAAAGAAAAATAATAGGAAGGGTTTTTATAGAATCATTTGATAAAGAATCTAATAAAATAGAAAATGTTAAGTGGCTTGCGCAAGGAACTATTTACCCAGACGTAATCGAAAGTATTTCCGCTACAGGAGGGCCGTCAGCAACTATCAAAAGTCATCATAATGTAGGGGGTCTTCCTGATTTTATGAAGCTAAAGATAATCGAACCTTTGAAATTATTATTTAAAGACGAAGTTAGAAGAGTTGGTGATTCATTAAATATAGATAAAAACATCTTGGGTAGACATCCCTTTCCAGGTCCAGGTCTGGCAATAAGAATTTTGGGGGATGTAAATAAAGAAAATGTTAATATGCTTCAAGAAGTAGATTATATCTTCATTCAAGGACTTAAAGAAGCTAATTTATACAATAAAATATGGCAAGCAGGCGCTATGTTACTTCCAGTGAAGAGTGTTGGTGTAATGGGAGATGAACGTACTTATGAAAAATGTGTTGCGCTGAGAGCTGTTGAAAGTACAGATGGTATGACTGCAGACTGGGTGGATTTACCTCATAGCTTTCTTCAAGATATTTCAAATAAAATTATCAACAGAGTTAAAGGTGTTAACAGAGTTGTTTATGATATTAGCTCAAAACCACCAGCAACAATTGAATGGGAATAATTTATGTTTAGGTCATTATTAGTCATATTGTTTTTGCTTCTTTGTCAGAATCTTCGTTCTCAAAATATCGATATAGTTAAATTAGATTCTGATATATTAATTTCAGATTTTATAAAAAAATATGAAATTTCTTCAAATGATTTTTTCATTCTTAATCCTTCATTCACAGAATCTAGATTTAATCATTCTATTCAAAATTTGAACTCAAAGATTTTAGCTGGAACATCTATTAGGTTGTTGGAGAATAATGTTAAAAATAATGAGAAAATTAGTTTTATATCTCATAAAATAAAAAGAAATCAATCTCTTAAGCAGATATCAAATATTTATGGACTAAATAAAGAATTTATTCAGAAGTATAACTATAACGTTGAAATAAAGAAAAATAATATTCTTAGAATTCCTAGAAGTATACAAGCTAACAAAATGACAGAGGATAATTTAAAAAGCTATTACGTAAAGCCAAAAGAAGGAAAATGGAGAATAGCTTATAAATTTGGAATTTCAATTAAATTTTTAGAAGAAATAAACCCTGAAACAGGAAGTGTCCTTCAAATAGGGGAGTTAATTGCAGTACCTAACAAAGAAGAAATAGAGCTAAACTTTTTAGAGGATGATAAAAATTATTTTGAGATACAAAAAACTATTTCTGTTTCTGTACTTGAAAAAAACCTAGGTTTAATAAATAATTCAATAATAAATTTAAACCCAAGAATACTTGATAATAAATTAAAAAAGGGAATTATAATAAAAGTGCCTGCTTTTACAGAAGTTTACACAGATGTAATAAATCTTTTAAATAAATCATTAGAAGAAAATATTGTTGATTTTAGTGACCGTAAATTTGCTATAATTTTACCTTTTAGATTAGAAAATATTGATTATGATTCAATTAATAAATCAATACCCACATTAAAAAATGATAAACTACTAAATATTTCCTTAGATTTTCTTTTTGGTGCAGAAATGGCTGTAAAATATTATTCTGATTTAGGTATTAATGTTGAAATGGATGTTTTTGATAGTGCTTTAGATAAAAGCAAGATTGATAAAATTATTTTTGAAAATAATTTTGACCTATATGATTTTATAATTGGTCCATTAACTAATAATTTATTTGATTACTTAGTTAGTTCTACGGAAGACCAAAATATAAAAATTGTTAAACCTTTGGGTAAAAAACAAAATCCAAATCAAAGAATCGTTAATACTATTCCAAACGATTCTATTCTATTTAACAAACTTATAGCACACGTTAAAAACGATTCTATTCCATCCAAAAAATATATCATATCAGATTCTAAGAGTATAGATATAAGTAGTAAAATAAAAAAAATATTCCCAGATTCTAAACAATTTTATTCTAAGATTGATGATTCCGGTATTGATACAAAAACTTTAGTTTACGAGGACTTAGATTCAACATTTGTTAAGGGTAAAAACGTTGTCTTTCTAGAAACTAAGGAGCAAGGTTTTGTTTCTAATGTAAGTAGTATTTTAAATTCATTTATTAACGATACAATAGAGATTGTATTAGTCTCTACAAATAAAAACAATGCCTTTGAGGGAGTAAACATTTCTAATAACTTGCTGTCAAATTTAAAATTTCAGTACGCCTCTACAAATAAAAAAATTGATATTAAAAAAGATAAATTTTTTATAGATAAGTTCATGTCAAAGTATAATTATTACCCAAATAAATATACTCTAAGAGCATATGATTTAGTTTATGATTTGTTATTAAGGGTAAGTAATGGAAGTTTAGATGACTATAATGTACATGAAATTGAAGCCCAGTATCTAGAAAACAAATTTAAATATAAGTTGAGTCCTTCAGGTTCAATTGATAATATTGGTGTATTCATGATGAAGCATGAGAATTTAAATATTAATGTATTAATTGATAAATAAAAATTCAATTATAATTTCTGCCTTCTTTCTTTTTTATTTCATTAAATTTGTTTGCGTTTATAACGCATGATGTCCTCACAAACTAAATATATTTTTGTTACTGGTGGTGTAAGTTCCTCGCTTGGAAAAGGAATCATAGCTGCATCACTTGCAAAACTTTTACAAGCTCAAGGTTATAAAACAACTATTCAAAAGCTTGACCCATATATAAATGTAGATCCCGGAACATTAAATCCGTATGAACATGGGGAATGTTATGTTACCAATGACGGAGCTGAGACTGATTTAGATTTAGGTCATTATGAAAGGTTTTTAAATGTACCAACTTCTCAAGCAAATAATATAACTACCGGAAGAATTTATCAAAGTGTTATAAGTAAAGAAAGGGAAGGAAAGTATCTAGGGAAGACTGTTCAAGTAATTCCTCATATAACTGATGAAATCAAGGAAAATATCAAATTTTTAGCAAGTGAAAACAAATATGATATTATAATAACTGAAATTGGAGGAACTGTTGGGGATATTGAATCACTTCCATACATTGAAGCACTAAGGCAATTAAAATGGGAAATGGGTGAAGAGAATTTAATTGTTATTCATCTTACACTTATTCCATATCTATCGGCAGCTAAAGAATTAAAAACAAAACCCACTCAACATAGCGTAAAAACATTAATGGAGAGTGGAGTACAGGCTGATATTCTTGTTTGCAGAACAGAACATGAATTAAACAACGATATTAAAGAAAAACTAGCACGCTTTTGTAATGTTAATTCTGATTGTGTTATTCAGTCAGTCGATGTAAACACTATATATGATGTTCCAAATTACATGTATAGAGAATGTTTAGATAAGGTGGCTCTTAAGAAATTAAAATTAAAATACAGAGAGCCAGACCTTGATTCATGGAATAATTTTCTCGACAAGTATAAGAATCCAAAAAGTACTGTTAAAATTGCATTAATTGGGAAGTATGTAGAGCTTCAGGATTCCTATAAATCAATTTTGGAATCATTTATACATGCTGGTTCTGTAAATGAAGTTAGGGTAGATATAGTACCAATACATTCAGAATTTATAGATTCTGATAATGTTCATGAAAAGTTAAACCCCTATAATGGCGTATTAGTAGCGCCGGGATTCGGCGAGAGAGGAGTTGAAGGTAAGATAGAAGCTATAAAATATGTTAGAACTAACAAAATACCTTTTTTCGGAATATGTTATGGAATGCAAATGGCAGTAGTTGAATTTGCAAGAAATGTATTAAATCTTTCAGATGCTAATTCCACTGAGGTATCTCCTGAAACAAAATATCCAGTTATTGATTTAATGGAGAATCAAAAAAATATATCTGAAAAGGGTGGTACAATGCGTCTAGGTTCATGGAAATGTTCAATATCAAAAGATTCTCTTTGCAACTCAATATATAAATCAACTAATATTGAAGAACGACATAGGCACAGATATGAATTAAATAATAAATATTTAGATCATTTTGAGGAGAACGGCTTAATTGCATCAGGAAAAAACAATGACACTAAATTAGTTGAAGTCGTAGAGATTAAAGATCATCCATGGTTTATAGGTGTTCAATTTCATCCTGAGTACAAGAGTACAGTTTCATCACCTCATCCATTATTCGTATCTTTTGTAGATGCCGCAAAAAAAAATAATAATTAATAAATGGAAGAAAATAAAATTGACATAAATTCATTAATAGCTTTTTTTCTTATAGGCTTGATTTTCATTGGCTGGCTTTATTTAAACCCACCACCTCCAATACCAGAACAGGCCTTAGTTGATAATGACAAGTTGGAAGTAGAAGATGATAAAAAAAATTATCAAGATTTATCAGATGTTTTATTAGAATCAACAATAGAAACTGAGCAAGATATTTTAAGTTTTGAATCTTCCGTCAACAATTATGATAATTTAATTATTGATTCTGACAAGTTTATAGTTGAATTTTCAACTATGGGTGGTCAAATTTCTTCTTTACAGCTTAAGGAACATCTTAATTATCTTGGCAAACCAGTAAATTTAATTGAATCTGACAACTCTATATTTGATTTAGATTTTATTACAAAAAATGGTCGTGAATTTAGCACCAAAGACCAACTTTTTACACCATATGTCATTGATAAGGGTTCAAGAAAGATAATTTCTATGAAGTTAGTTGTTAAAGAAAATGTTTATATAGAATATTTGTACACGATTAATTTAGATGACTATATAATTGATTTAAAAATTAATTCTAGTGGTTTTAAAAATATTTTGGATACATCTGAAAAATATAATATAAACTGGGAGCTGAATGCTTTTCGAAATTCTAAAAGTATCTCATACGAAAACAGATATTCTTATTTAACATATTATCATGATGATGCTAAAATTGATTATTTATCAATAAGTGGAGATGATGAAGATGATGAGGAAGATGTTAATTGGATTTCGTTTAAACAACATTTCTTTAGTTCAGTATTGATTTCTGATGGGGCTCCATTTAAAAATGTAGAATTTCGTTCAGAAGATTTAGTAGAAGATAATAGTGTCGATACATTATTTACAAAAAAGTTTATATCAAAAATCCCATTTGATTATGTGAACAATGAATTTGATAATTCGCTAAAATTTTATTTTGGCCCTAATCAATTTTCTCAATTGAAGTCTTATGAAATTGGATTAGAAGAAAGTGTTGATTTTGGATGGGGTATATTTGGTGTAATTAATAAATATGTTTTTGTCCCTCTTTACAGATTTTTAAGTGGTATTTTTCCCTATGGAATAGCAATTATATTCATGACAATTATCGTTAGAATAATTTTAGCACCGGTTCTTTACAAATCTTATTTGTCACAGGCTAAAATGAAAATTTTACGACCTGAATTAGATGAAATTAATAAAAAATTTAAGGACAATGCTATGAAAAGACAGCAGGAAATGATGTCTTTGTACAGGAAAGCTGGCGCTAACCCTATGAGCGGATGTTTACCTGGATTATTACAAATCCCCGTATTTTATGCATTATTTATGTTTTTCCCATCAGCATTTGATTTAAGACAAAAAAGTTTTTTATGGGCTGAAGATTTATCTGCGTATGACAGTATTCTAGATTTTGGATTTTACATTCCATTATATGGAGATCATGTTAGTTTATTTCCAATATTAGCTTCGATTTCAATATTTTTCTATATGAAAATGACCACAGGCCAGCAAATGGCATCTCAACCACAACCGCAGGAAGGTATGCCAGATATGACTAAGATGATGAAGTATATGATATATTTTGCTCCCGTAATGATGATGGTATTCTTTAATAATTATTCAAGCGGATTAAGTTTGTATTACTTTGTCTCAAATCTTTTATCTATCGGGATTATGTTTACTATCAAAAACTATATTTTAGATGAGCATAAAATTAGGCAGCAAATTCAATTTAATAAGTCTCAACCTGTTAAACCTCCAAGTAGATTTCAGAGAAGAATGCAGACTATAATGGAAGAAGCAGAGAAACAGAAAAAAAACAAGTAATTTCTTAATGGATAAACCTAAATGTGGATGTGGTAATACTCAAGACCCTAATGGTTTTTGTGACGGATCACACCTTAATAAAAATTAGAATTGAAGAAAATAATAATAATAGGT
>MDSV01034252.1_pt1 | contig 13829 bp, 16 predicted proteins | sample 810851 | NCBI WGS metagenome assembly MDSV01 (sample SAMN05326640, study PRJNA326480) | marine metagenome | isolation source: seawater | place: Atlantic Ocean: North East | collected 2012 | reverse complement strand
CCAAGAAAGAATTGGTCTAGCTGTGTTCTTTGGAACTGTGCGCATCCTGCAAATGCCATTGTAACACCGGATATTGTCAATACAGAGACAGGAGCTTTCTTACATAGATTTCAGTGGCTTTCAGACAACCTGATAGGTGAGCTACCATTGGAATGGAACTGGTTAGAAGGCGAGTATGAAAAGCCTGACGAGATTCCTGCTGTGGTTCACTACACTAATGGCGGAGCATGGTTCGATGAATGTCAGGATGTTGATTATGCACAAGAATGGCTCGATGCACTACAGGAAGCAAATGATTGAACAAGTAGACTTTGACAAATACTCTGAGTCCTACGAAGCAGCACAAAGCAAATCTTGGCTTATGGACAAAAGACACATATCAATAATCCATAACATAATCATGTGTAATAGCTTCAAGAGAATATTACAGATAGGAATTTATACAGGGTTCTCATCTTCTGCAACTTTCACAGCACTGGACAAAGGAAAGAACTTTGATTTACATCTAGTTGATGTAGAGCCACAACACTCTGTAGAAAAGCTAATTGAGGCGTGCGACAAGCCAGATAATATAAGCGTGCATAGTATGCTTTCATCTAAATTCTGGCCGAGTCTCAGTAAAAAAATAGATTTGGTGATAATAGATGGAGGTCATACTATACCAGATACGTCTATAGACCTATTTTATTCATTAGAAAACAACATACAAAATATTATTTCTCATGACTCAAACGCTTGGGTCAATCCAGAGTGGGGTGACATGTGCATTGGTTCAAAACAGATTGCAAGAATTTTGCAGAACGATAGAAGATTTCATTGCTTAGAAGATAAAAAAAACAGACCTAATGAATCTACATATAGAGGTCTTGTTTACGCCACTATGAAGGAAGAGCTTTTTGAAAAAGCGAAGCCCATATTTAAGGAGCTGACTTAGTTGAATATAGCAATGTGCTACACAAAGAACAGCGCCAACGCCATTGCCGCCTGTCACGCCTTCACTAAGGGCGTAGAGGCTTTCGGTGATTCCACAGTATCTGTGTTCAATAATAAGTCTTTAAGCGTTCTAGGAAGCTGTGACGCTGTTTTACAGGTATGTGACTACAACAAGCACTGCGGAAAAGACTTCAGGTATTATATAAAGGAAAGATGTAAAGCTCTAGGTAAAAAAAGAATAATTTTAGATACTGGATTCATTAAGAATAAAAGATATAATGAATCTGATTTAGATAGATACATGCAAATTGGTATAGGAAATATAAAAAGATTAGGTGCTTCTTATGTAAAGGGCAGTAGTCAGGACAGATGGACAGCCCTTGAGATTCAAGAAAAACCTTGGAGGCAGAGAGAGTACAACAATCAACACATCCTCATACTTGGTCAACATGAGATAGGAATAAGTAGTCAGCATATAGATATTGTCTCTTGGTGGGAACAAACTATCTCTTACATATCACATGTGACAGACAGGAATATAAAATTTAGACCTCACCCAAACCAGACGAAGTTTCCTAAAGGGAATTACGAGCTAACTCATGGTACTACAATCGAAGAAGATTTAGAAAATTGTTGGTGTGCAGTTGCAAGGACTACAAATGGCTCTGTTGACGCTATAATAAATGGTGTGCCTGTAATTACTCCTGACCCAGCTTGTATGGCATTTAAGGTGTCTAGTCATTACCTCACAGAAATATTGGAGCCTCGTACTCCAGACAGAACGCAATGGCTGTATGATTTGGCTTACTCACAATGGAATATCGAAGAGATGAAGAGTGGGTTAGCTTGGGAGTATATCAGAGGATTTATTAATGAATGATATACTGTATGTAACATCTTTCAATAAGAGGCTATTCAACGCAACAGGCAAAAGAATGGTCGATTCTTTTATTGATAAGCAAATAGAAGGTGACTTGCTGATAGCTCATGAAGAAGGAGTCGTAGAGGATGTTCCTTATCATGAAAATTTTATATACCTAGACCTAGACAACTACGAATTTCTACACAACTGGCTAGAGGAAAACATAGACATAATTCCAAAAGAATTTGGAGGCAACTATGAAGGGAACTGCGATTGTCACAAACTCCCAAAAAGCAAGCTATACTATAAGAATCATGTCTTAAGATGTTTAAATCTTGGATGGAATAGAAGGGCTTCTAGGTGGTTCAGGAAGATAGCGTCTCTGAATTATTGTTTGGATATATCAGATAGCAAGGGTTACGAAAAAATTATATTCGTTGATTCAGATATAGTTTTCAAAAAAAAGATAACAAAAGACTTCATTGAAGATATTTTTAATAACACAGGAGTGTTCTTTCATCTTGGGAAGCATAGAAAGAAAGCTAATAATGGAATTGAGTCTGGGTTTATAGGATTCAACAAAGCCCAGAAAGGTTTTGACTTTTTAAGTATTGCAATAAAAAAATTTACGTCTGGAGATTTTAAGCAGTATCATAGATGGGACGATAGCTATATATTTAGGTCTGTTTGGGTTGAGCATCCAGAAATCGCTTGTCGAGATGTAGTAGGTTATTATCCTCCAGAACTGGGAGGCCATGTGGTAAAGCATGGTCTTTTCGCTGATTATATAGACCATGAAAAGGGTTCTCATACAAAGAAATATAAAATTTTCTAAACTAGAAATACCACAGGTAAAAAAAAATGACTCCAACTAGATATAACTGTTTAGCCGAAGAAGTTGCTAAGTTAAAGCCAAAAACAATTCTTGAAGTAGGCACTCATAATGGCAGAAGTGCAAGCATTATGCTTCAGGAAGCAGTAAAGCATAATCCAAATGTAAAATACTTTGGCTTTGATTTGTTTGATGAAATGACAGAAAAGCTTGCTGTAGAAGAGCATCATGGCAAGAGGCTGCCGAGCATGTCTATTGCTAGTCAAAAACTGGCTGCTTACAATGTAGCTTTTTTTAAGGGCAACACCAAAGACACTCTATCAGAGTTCACTACCGATGAGACGGTTGACTTTGTTTTCATTGACGGAGGGCACTCGGTCGAGACAATTCAGAGTGATTGGAATAATATAAAAAGGCTAATATCTGATTCCTCCGTAGTTGTATTTGATGATTATTATCAAGAGACAGAAGAGGTTGGATGTAAAGCTGTTGTTGACTCGCTAAAGGCAGAGGGCTACAAAGTAGAACAGATAGAATCTGGGATTTCTTTTTCCAAAAAGAGAGATTTGGGAGAGCAATTGACAGTTTTGATGATGAAGGTAACTAAATCATGAGCAAGACACTTTACGTTACGTCTTTCAATAAGCCCATGTTTGAGGCTACAGGCAAGAGAATGGTTATGTCATTCATTAATGCTGGAGTAGAAGGCGACTTACTTATAACTTATGAACAAGAGATTGCTGAAGAGATACCTAAAGCCGACTCAATATTGTTGTTTGATTTAGACTCAGACGAATTTTTACTCGGCTGGCTCGAAGCAAACAAAGATGTAATCCTCGAAGAGTTTGGAGGCGAATTTAAGGGCTGTGACTGTGATAAATTAAATTCATCGGAACATCACATGCTAAATCATGTCAAGTATTGCCCCGCAATGGCGTTTAATAAAAGAGCCTGCTTTTGGTTTAGAAAAATAGCCGCAATGAGAGAAGCCATGAGAATAGCCAAAGAAGACAATAGATACGATAGAGTTGTCTTTATTGATTCAGACGTTGTATTTAAAAGAGGAATACCAGAGCAATATATGGACTCTGTATTCAAAGGAGCGGGGTTCTTCTTCCATCTAGGAGAACATAGAGCCAGAATCCAAACTGGCATTGAGTCTGGGTTTATAGGTTTCAGTAGAGAAAATAAAGGGTTTAAATTTCTTCAAATAGTCATAGATAGCTTTGTCACAAAAGACTTTAGGCGTTTTGATAGGTGGGACGACGGCTATGTATTCAGAAGGCTATGGGAAGAACATCCCGAGATTCCTTCAAAAGATGTTGTAGGTAAACACCCTCTTAAACCTTACGCTCATGTTGTTAGATACGGAGCATTTGCAAAATACCTAGAGCATGAAAAAGGTTGCCACACTAGAAAACACGGCTTATTTGAAAGGCCTATATAATGGATAAGCAGAATATTATTTTTGCTACTACAACAGGTGGGAACAACCAGACAATGAGCAAGGCATTCGCAAAAGGCTCTGGTATAAAAACAAAAGAAGTCAAGGCGTCAAACGACTACAATATGGGATGTGCAGTTGTAACGTATGGAATATTGCGAGGCTCAGGCCCAGCGATTAGGCACGCCTACATGGAAGGTTTTGACTATTGGTATATAGACCACGGGTATTTTGGCAAAAGCAAAGTCGCAAACTCACATGGTCTCAAAGGCTACTTCAGGATAGTAAACTCGAATAAGAACAAAGATATGTTCAGAGTAATACATGATATTGATGGAGACTTTCCTGAAGACAGACTAAAAACTTTTAATCTTCCTTTTAAAAAGTGGAGAAAAAATGGTTCTAAAATTGTTGTGGTTCCTCCTTCTGGTGCTATGGGGCCTTTTATTGGCATCTCCCCGCAAAATTGGGTGGCGAATGTTAAAGAAAAACTCATGAAATATACGGACAGAGAGATAGTTGTATGCACAAAACAAAAAGGTAGAAAGTCCATGCTGCAAGAATACCTGAAAGATGCTTGGGCTTTAGTAACAGACCACTCCAATAGTCAGGTAGATGCTCTGGTCAGTGGGATTCCAGTGATAACAACTAGTAAAATGAGAACGATAGGAAGTCTTGAACAGATAGAAGACCCTCCAATGGATAGGCGTTTTCTAAAAAACCTCGCATATAAACAATGGAGCAGAGAAGAGATAGAGTCCGGAAAAGCTTGGAGTGATTTAAATGATTTCGCATAAAGACCCAAAATTTGTTTTCCTTCACCTTCCCAAGAACGCAGGTAGCAGTGTCACAAAAGCATTGGCTCGACATATTGGCGTTGAGAGAGAAGAGCTTAGGTATGGTCAAAATAAATTTATATACGCAAGAAATTTGCACAATTTTATAAAAGATGCAGAATCTTATTTCATTTTCTCTGTGATAAGAAATCCTTGGGATAGAGTTGTGTCTTATTTTCATTACCTACAACAGATAAGGCAGCCTCCTTACAACTTAGATAAGAATATCAAATTCAAAGACTGGGTTAAGGGGAAGGGGTTTAAAGGTCTTCAAACACAAATGTCACAACTATCTGACGCATACCCCTGCAACGTAAGCACTAAAGTAAACTATGTAGCTAGACTGGAAAATCTTTCAGAAGAGTGGTCAGCTATATGTGACGGCATGGGTATTCAATGTGAGTTAATGCATGACAAGAAATCCAAACACAGAGATTACACTGAATACTATGATGATGAGACAAAAGATATCGTTTATAGAAACTATAAGGACGATGTAGACTGCTTAGCATACTACTTTGGTGATAACAGGTAGTCATCTATGTGTGGAATACACGGATTCAATTGGAACAATCCAAGTGCCCTGAGAGAGATGATTTGTGAGTCTCACTCTAGAGGCCCAGACGCTCAAGGAGAAGCCTACAGCGACACTGCAAGTATCGGCCATAATCTCTTAGCAATAACCGAAGAATCTTCTGTTTCTAAACAGCCTGTTCAATACCACAAAAGATTTATCCTTTCTTACAATGGTGAGATATATAATTACAAGAGCCTGAGAAAAGGCATGAGTTCTGTAGAGTTCAAGACAGATTCAGACACAGAAGTTTTATATCATGGTCTTAGGCTCTATGGCAAGTCCTTCCTAGATAAGCTAGACGGTATGTATGCCTTGTGTTGGTATGATACAGCAGAAAAAACATTCCTGTTAGCGAGAGACTCTTCGGGAGTTAAACCTCTTTATTATTGCAAAACCGAAAAAGAGTTTGCTTTCTCATCTTCCATCAAGTCTCTACAAAAACTTAATCTAGCAGGTTGCAGGAAGCTAGATGCTTTTGGCCTTGACTTATATATGAGCTTTGGTTACGTTCCCGGAGCTAGAACTTGCATATCTGGGATAAGAAAGCTGTATCCCGGACAGGTAATCATCGTTGATTGTGAAACATCTGAAATTAAACAACAGTATGATACGCACAAAAAACCAATGGCAATTGAGTATTTTTCTCTTGAACAGTTTTCAGATAGGGTTTCATCTACAGTATCGTCATGCCTAATGGGAAGGAGAAATATAGGACTCTTTCTAAGTGGAGGTCTGGACTCATGTATGATTTTATATGAAGCCATAAAAAAGAATCCATCTATAAAGACTTTCACAACTAGGTTTGAGTGTTCTGCAAATGAAAACAACAAGATAAATAGCGATGCGGATGCGGCCAAAAAGATAGCACAGCTTTACAGAACTGACCATACTGAGTTGACTATAACTAGCAAAGAATTCGTTTCAGCTATCGAGCCTTGTATAGAAGCACTGGAAGAACCGAGATACAACAGAAGCAGTCCGGCATATTATCTGCTCAATAAACTCATGTCAGAGCAAGGAATAGTCGTGACACTTTCCGGAGACGGAGGAGACGAGGTATTTACTGGCTATGCTAGACATTGTAAATTTTTGAATAACTTTGCTTCTGGTAATATGTCTAGAAAGACAATAGATTGTAAAAATCCTTTGAAATGTTTTAATAGTATGACAAGGTTTAATATTCCTTATAATTCTATATGTCGCAGAAGACCTGACAACTACTATTCATTTATAAATCAAGATTGTTTTCCTGACGAAGCAGTAAATGCAGAGCTGGTTGTTGAGACAATGATGCAATTGCCAGAAGACTACTTAATAAGAAATGACAAGTTGGGGATGAATTTTTCTATGGAAGGTAGATTTCCCTTTACTGTTCCTTCATTTAAAAACTACTGTTTGGGAATACCTGCTTCTGAAAAGTTTGTAAATAACAATGAGCCAAAAAGAATACCGAAAGAGGCATATAAAGACAAGCTCCCAGAGTTCATTACGAATAAGTTCAAAACAGGATGGGCAGTTGCGCCTAGCTGGTTTGCGTCAAAAGAATTTACAAAGTATAAGAAAGAAGTTTTCTCTAACGGGTTTCACACAGACAGCAATAAGCTATTTAACTTGGATATGCTTAAGAGTTGCAACAAGCTTAAGACGCTTGCTACATGTCTTTACTTTAGGGTATGGGCACAGAAATTTAATATCACTTTATAAAGGTAATAATATGTCTCATAAAACATTATGCGGTGCTACACAAGGTAAGTTCTGGGGAAAGACAAGCTGCTTTTATGTTAGTGATTCATCAGAAGTTCATTATCTGGAAGCTGTAAAAAATGGCTATTGCTCTAAGCATCACCACGAAAAGAAATGGAACAGGTTTGTTGTTTTAGAAGGAGAACTGAAGGTAATACTTTACAAAGATTCAGGAGAAGACGAAACAATTCTTACTGCTGGCATGTTCTCGGATGTTCCTCCAATGGTTGACCATAGATTTGTAGCAAATAAAGACACAAAGGCTTTAGAGATATATTGGACTGACGCTCTTGACCCGTTAGATATTGTCAGAGAAGACACAGGAGGAAAGCTTTGACCTCAATCATTCTAGTCGGAAACGGCTCTTCTCTTCTTGGCAAAGGTCTTGGTTCACAAATAGATTCTTTTGATGAAGTCGTCAGATTCAATAACTTTGAACTTGATGGCTACACACAAGATGTTGGAGTTAAATCAACCATATTAGCCAGAAGGTCTTGTGATGATGTAAAGCTTTGGCCTGAAGAAATGTTTGAAAAGATATATTGTTTTGTTACCTTTTGTCGGTGGACATCTGGTATGATACAAGTCGCAAATCAGCTCCAAGGTCACTACTCAAATGCAGAAATTGTAACACCTGACTTATGTGCAAAGTACGGAAAACAAATAGGCCTCGACCAGCCGAATAATGAGTGGGCTTCCGTAGGTGCTTTAGCCATGTCTCATATGCTACAGTCTTATGAGAAGGTGCATATCTGTGGCTTCGACCACTTAAAAAAGAATGAAAAAGGACATTCTAGCCATTACTTTCACAAACCCCCAAGAGATGATAGGTTTCACAGTGGAGTGAAAGAAAAAGCCTTTACCGAACAGCTAATATTGACTAATAGAATAATTAGGCTTGATTCTCACGGTGTATAAACATTTATGACTTATGCTGAAAAACTAGTAGTTTTATTTGAGTTGAGAGACGGAATACAAATGTCAACCGGCTCTGAGATTATTACAACTGGAATAATGCTTATTTTATTTAATTTTTGTTTAAAAGATTAGGGGATGAACTGGAATCGACCAGTAAGGAATTATTTGATTGCATGCAGTAGTTGAACGAATGGCTACTTAAAAAATCGTTCAAACTTTTTAAGTGCAGAAGAGAATTTCTCACTAGCCGCCTAGTGCGGCAGGGGTATCACAGCCCTGTAAACCAAATAGTGATGACTCAGATAAATCTGATAGAGACTGCACGCTTGATTTATTGTGCATGATGGCAATAAATTGCCTGACTCCGATAATCGGATAGTTTTGTTTGTTGTACAATAACAATTATACTAAGCATGTAGATACTAAGTATGAACTTATGTGGCACGCGGGTTCAATTCCCGCCATCTCCACTAAGACTTTAAGGATGGAAAATATGTCAGAAAAACTTATGTTCTCTGCTTTAAAAGCAAGAGCAGAGGCTGAAAAGCTTGAGGGATTAGCTACCCTTAATGTGTATGTAACAAATCCAGCTGGAATTGGGGAGCATCCCCAAGTTGTAGAAGAAGCATATGAGGCATTAAAAAAGATTGACAATGCTGAGTCTGTTTTGCAAACTTTAGAAAAGATTACATCATCTAATAAACAGCAGGAGTGAAAAAATGAAGCGTCGAGATTTCTTAAAGGCTGGAAGCGTAGTAGCGGGTTTGAACTATCTTGGAATGGGAGGGTTACAAGCCTCACAAGAAAGCAAAGTCTCAGAGAAATCTGTTGTATGGGTGTGGCTTGGAGGAGGCCCAACACAGTTTGAAACTTTTCATGCTCCTACTAAATTAGTTCCAGATGAGTATAGACCTGTAACAGGCTTGTTACATGATGCCAAGACAGGAGTCGCTTTTGGTGGGCTTTGGGAAAAGCTATTTTCGCAATCTCAACACTTAAACGTAGTAAACTCTTTTACACATAAAGACTCGTCTCATAGACAGGGCACTCATTTTGTAATGACAGGACAGTACAACCCTGAAAGAGCAAATACGGCTAACGCAAAGTACCCTTCTTATGGCTCTATAGCTTCATCAATTTTTGGCTCTAACCATATTTCAAATGGTGTTCCAACATACGTTAAGCAAGGAACTATTTCTGGAGAAGAACCCGCATGGCTAGGAGGTCAGTACAAAGCATTTGACCCGTCAAACAAAGACAATCTAACTGCAAGAGTAGAAGAAAAAAGGTTTATAAACCGAGGCTCTTTAATTGAAGGTCTTTCTAAAGCTAATGTTCTCGGAGCAGAGTCTTTTGACCGTCACAGAGAACAGGCCTACGACGTAATATTGGGAAGTGCAAAAAGAGCATTTGATGTTGAGTCTGAGCCACAGTATATAAAAGATATGTATGGTAGCTCTACGGTAGCTCAGCAACTTTTGCAAGCTCGACGATTAGTTGAATATGGGACTAGATTTGTTACAATACACTATGGCGGTTGGGATATGCACAGCAATATCAAAAAATCGTTAGAGGCAAGAGTTCCAGAAATTGACAAGGCACTAGGTGCGTTTGTGTCTGACATCCATGATAGAGGATTAAATGAAGAAGTTCTACTCGTTGTTACCGGAGAGTTTGGAAGAACTAAACTCAATGCTAATAGTGGTCGTGACCATTGGCCTTCTATCTCTACTCTTCTTCTTTCTGGTGGTAATTATGAAGCCGGTAGAGTTATTGGTGAGGCTGATAAATCGTATTCTCCCATCACAAATCCAGTCACGCCATTTGATTTAGGCACTTTAATTTTTGACCACTATGGAATAGAAAAATCGACTCAAAGAGTAGATAATTCCGGAAGGCCCAGATATTTGCTGGAGGGAGAAGGAAAAGTATTCCTTTGATTTCTATTGCTCAGTTGCTCACGGACAACCTAGGAAGTTGGCCTGAGTTAGTTACTAAGAATAAAATCGACTATGCAAAGAAGCATGGTTATGGATTTTTTTCAAAAACTATAACATTCCCAAAAGACAGACATCCTAGCTGGTACTGTATCCCTCATATTCTAGATGTTTTCTCTTTTATCGAAGACGGAGACTGGGTCTTTTGGTCTGACATAGATTCTCTTATAATGAAAACAGACATAGAGCTTTCATCCTTTATTGATGAAAGCTACAATTTTATTGTGGGTATGCAAGGCAAGGGAACCATTCTTAATAAAGATTATAGCTCGTGTCTGAATTTGGGGCAATTTTTTATAAAGAATACGGACTGGTCAAAGCGCCTTTTAAATGAAATATGGTCATGGGCTGAAGGCAAAGATTGCGAATGGGAAGCTTTTTGGGAAAATTGTGTGTTTAACATGTTCTGGAAAAAAGACCTTTGTAGTTTTCGTAAAAACAGCAACATAGTAGCGATTAGGGCGTTCAACTCTTTTTATGATATTCCCGGCTGGACAAATGACTACAATCGCTATGCTTTCGGGGATTTTATTGTGCATTTCTCAAGTAAGACAAACAGCGAAAGAGATGTTTTAGTGAGAGAGTATTACAAAAGAGTAGACGCCAAAACAGATGTTAATCATATTGAACCAACATGGTGGGGCGTAGAATGAACATATGTGTAGTGCAGTTTGGATGTCTTGGTAAATACCATTCTTTGTATGAGACTATAACTAAACAGCCAGAAAAAAAATCATTAACAACACAAGTACAAAAACACCCAAAGGAAATAGAAACACAATCCGTTGACTTAGGCAAAATTACATCAGACAATTGGCTCAATCTTTCTATAGATAATCATAAAAAATATTGTGACGTACATGGGTACAAATACTATTTCCATGAACTAGATGACATGCCTAGCGATAGGAATATTACTTGGTACAAAATAAAGGCAATAAAAAATGTGATGTCTGATTCATCAATTGACTGGATTTTTTATTGTGATTTGGACACACTGGTCATGAATGAGCTAACAAAGCTTGAAGACATAATACATATGGGTGAATTACTAGGTAAGGACCTCATCTTGCCTGAACAAAAAACATTCAGTAGCAGAACCATCTATAGTAAACGTCTAATAACAGTACCTATAGGTACTAATGCTGGGCAGTTCTTTATAAAAAATTGCAAGTGGTCTAATATTTGGTTAGACAAATTTTGGAATTTTCCTCATGAATATATTAAACACTCAAATTTACTAACCTCAAAGTACCACGATAATGATGCTTTGAACATAATGTTCAGTTCAAATATTTGTGAAACGAGATTCAATTCTGTGCTAGCCCCAGCAAGGACTTTTAATAGCTATTTTAAGCCATATTCTCGTGGAGCAAAACAAAATAAAAATATTGCATTCGAAAGAAACGAAAAATTTTATAATCATGGAGACTTTAAAATACACTTTGCTGGTTACAACTTTTCACAAAGACAGTTCTTGTTCGATGAATACTTGGCTGGAAAAAGCCCTACTGGATTCCGTTCTTATCTTCAATTAAAAAAATTAGAAGGATAGGTTCAATAAGTCTATGAAAATTACAGTCACAACACACTATTGCAGCTCAACTTACAGAAGCATATTCAATCATAACAATGAAGACAAATCCACTAGTGTTAATAGTATTAGTGTATCTAGTGAAAATAATTGGATGCAAAAAGCTATTCAAAACAAGAAAGAGTATTGTGAAAAAAACAATTACGCATTTGTGGCCAGAGACTTCCAACCGATGCCAGCAGAGCGCTCTATAACTTGGCATAGGTTTCAAAATATTCTAGATATATTTTCTAGTAAAGACGCCCCAGATTGGGTTATGCATACTGACATAGACTCTCTTTTTATGAATGACAATAAGAAGCTTGAGAATTTTACAGAAATCGCGGAGGGATTTGGTAAAAAAGCAATATTCTGCCAGCAAACCTCAGGCATAATTTCTGATAAAAATTGCCAACTTATCGCCACAAATAACCAGATTGCGGCTGGGCATTTCTTTATAAAAAACTGTACATGGTCTAAAAATTTATTAAAAAAAATGTGGGAGTTTCCTTATGAGGATGAAAAATTTCTAAAACTGCTGTTCCTGAAGTTTCACGAGCAAGACACAATGAATACGTTCTTTCGTGACAACAGACTTTGCATGAGAGATAACTCTATGGTGGTGGACAATAGACAATTCAATGCGTTCTTCCCAGCATGGCATCTTGAAGAAGAGGACGCTGATTGTGATTTTTACAGAGAAGGAGACTTCATCGTTCACTTTGGTGCTCTTAACTGGGAACAAAGAGAGGCTTTGATTACAGAATATTTACACAGAAAATCTAACCCTGACAAATCTACTTGGCAAGATATTCCTTATGAAAGAATTATAAATGGAATAACATATGAACAACTCAAACACACTGATTTGAATATAGAAAAAAGCGTTGTAGAGAGAACGGATATTAAGCCAAAACGAACAGCGCGGAAAAGGAAGAAATGAGGCGAAGAATAAACTTAATGGCGCCCGTGAACAGCCTAGGCTATGGCGTCGCAGGACTGAATATTACTAAAGAACTATCTAAGGCTTGTGAAGTTTCTCTCTTTCCCATAGGGAATCCAGAAATAACCACGCAAGAAGATGCTGAGATTATACAGCGATGTGTAAACAACCAAGAATCCTTTGACGCAAAAAGTCCTTGTCTTAGAGTATGGCATCAATTCTCCATGGCCGAGCAGATTGGCAATGGTCTCAGGTGCGGCTTTCCTATATTTGAGCTAGATAAATTTAATAACAAAGAGCTACATCATCTAAGTAGTCTTGATAAGATATTCGTTTGCTCTGAGTGGGCCAAAGAAATAATAACGTCACAGCTTTGCGACTATAAGAATGTGCATGTAGCACCACTTGGAGTTGATAGAAATATTTTTTCTACGACCTCTCATGAAGCTTGGCCAGAGACCAGATTCGTCAATATTGGAAAGTGGGAATATAGAAAAGGGCATGATATACTATCAGACGCATTTAATAAGGCATTTGAACCTGAAGACAATGTCTCTCTATATATGATGAATCATAATCCGTTTTTGAATTCAGAGCAAGAGAGAGAGTGGCTTGACCTATACTCCAAATCTAAGCTTGCCGACAAGATAGAGTTCATACCTAGAGTCCAAACTCACAAACAAGTAGCAGAGGTTATGTCGCAGGTAGACTGCGGAGTATTCCCGTCACGAGCAGAAGGTTGGAATCTAGAGGCTATAGAACTTCTTTCTATGGGTAAGGAACTTATTATTACTGACTTCTCAGCTCATACTGAATTTTGCACAGCAGAAAACTCCAAACTAATTTCTGTTGATTCAACTGAAGATGCGTTTGATGGCATATGGTTTCATGGACAAGGTGAGTGGGCAGAGCTTGGAGAGGCTCAAGTTGACCAGCTAGTAGAACATATGAGGGCTGTTCATAAGAGCAAGCAACAAAACCCTGAAATTCACAACAGTTCTGGTATTGAGACTGCCGATAAGTTCTCTTGGGCTAACACTGCTAACGCAATCATTTCAGAAATGCCTTGACCGTACAGTGCCGCCATGCTATGCTAACCTTACAATAAGTTGTGCCAACTGGCACGAAAGTAGGATGGAGAACAAATCATGAATTACACTTTTATTAATGT
>MDSV01181155.1_pt1 | contig 13833 bp, 13 predicted proteins | sample 810851 | NCBI WGS metagenome assembly MDSV01 (sample SAMN05326640, study PRJNA326480) | marine metagenome | isolation source: seawater | place: Atlantic Ocean: North East | collected 2012 | reverse complement strand
TTTCTAGTAAATACAACACCTGTAGCACAATCTTTTCCCATATTGCCAAATACCATTGATTGAACATTAACAGCAGTTCCCCATTCTGATGGTATTTGATTTAATTTTCTATAAACTTTTGCTCTATTGCTTTCCCAAGACAAAAACACAGCATCAATCGCCCCAAATAATTGATGATAAACATCTTGAGGAAAATCATTTTTTGTTTTTTCTTTAACAGTTCTTTTAAAATCTTTAATTAGTCCATCCCAATCATTCTCATTAAGGTCAGTATCTAAAAGAACTCCTTTAGTAAGTTTATAATTTTCGATTAATTCTTCAAAATGATAATTTTCTACACCCATAACTACATTACCATACATTTGTATAAATCTTCTGTAGCTATCCTTGGCAAATCTTCCGTTAGAAGTTTTTAAGGCTAAAGCTTCAACAGTTTTATCATTTAAACCAAGGTTTAATATTGTGTCCATCATTCCAGGCATAGACACTCTAGCACCAGATCTAACAGAAAGTAATAAAGGATTCTCTAAATCACCAAACTTTTTTTTAACATCCTTTTCAATGACTTTTAATTCTTTTTTAATTTGATTAACTAAATTTTTATTTAATTTTCTTTTATTTTTAAAAAAAAATTTACATACTTCAGTCGAAATTGTGAACCCAGGTGGAACTGGAAGATTCATTCTTCCCATTTCAGAAAGGTTTGAACCCTTGCCACCTAGAAAATTTTTGGGAAATTTGATTTCTCTGATTTCTTTAGATCTAAAGTTTAAAATAAATTTTTTCATTATTGATAATCAATTAAAGAAAAATTAACATAATTATTAAAAGTATTACATAGCATCTGAATTAGTTCCAATCTATTTTTTTTAATAGTTTGATCATTTTCATTAACAATTACATTATCGAAAAAGTCAAAAATTACTTTTTTGGACTCAGCTAAATTATTAAGAGATACCTCAAAATTTTCATCTTTTTTTATTTCAGAAAAATACTTTGTTAGTTCATTAATTCTTTTAAATAAATTTTTTTCAAGTTCTGCTTTAAAGATACCTGGATCAGTTATATTTGATAATTCAATTTTTGTGTCTTTTACTTCCCTATCCAATATACTGGATGCTCTTTTGTAACTTAATAATAAATCAATTCCATTAGGTTTATCAATAATTTTGTTTAAACTCTTGGCTTTACCAAAAATGATTACAGATTGATCTAATGTAAGAGAATTTGTTGAGGCCTGAATAATATCATGGCGTATTTTTTCTTCTCTCATATAATACTTTAATCTATCCATTAAAAATTCTGATAATTCTTTTTGTAAAACTTGGTTTTTAAATTGAAATCCCTGATCTACATATAGGCCAGATGAATAATTGATTAATTCTCTTATTTTGAAATCTTTTTTATTTTGAATTATTATTTTAATTATTCCTAAAGCAATTCTTCTAAGTGCGAATGGATCTTTAGAACTTGAAGGTTTTTGGTTAAGACCAAAAAAACCAACTAGAGTGTCTATTTTATCAGCTAATGAAAGTGCAATACTATAAGATTTTTTCGGAACTTTTGAAGCCAACCCACTTGGTAAATATTGTTCTCTAATTGCAAGAGAAATATCTTTATCAAATCCTTGAGACTCAGCAAAATACCCGCCCATAATTCCTTGAAGTTCAGGAAATTCACCAACAAGTTCAGATACTAAATCAACTTTGCATATTGATGCTGAAAGCTCTACTTTTTCTTTACTAATTAATAATTCATCTGAGATCATACCTCCAAGTTTCCTCATTCTTTGGACTTTATCAAAATACGTTCCTAATCCGTTAAAATAATTCATCGATTTTAACTTTGAAACTTTCTTTACTAGATTTTGCGATTTATCTTTTTTCCAAAAAAAGTCTGCATCTCGTAACCTGGCCTCTACAACTCTTTCATTTCCTAATTTAATTAAACCTTTTTTATCTTGTTTATTTATTACTACTAAGAATTGGTTGGTAATGTTTCCCTTTTGATCAAAAGTAGGAAAGTATCTTTGGTGAAACTGCATTGTAATTATCAAAATTTCTTTTGGAATATCTAAAAATTTTTTATTGAACTCACAAATTATCACATTTGGCTGATCTGTAAGATCAACTACTTGATCAAGTAGAAAAATATTATTCTCTATCTTGATATCTTTTTTTTTTGAAATTTCTTTTAATTTTTTTTCTATAAAATTTTTTCTTTGTCTGTGATCAATAATTATATGAAATTTTTTAAAAAAATTATTATATTCCTTAAACGTAAAAAAAACTTTTTCATTTTCCTCAAATTCTTTATCAATAAAAGTAACATTTGAAGATTTAAGATGGTGAAAGTTGAATATTAATTTTTTTTTATCAAAAATTGCTAATATTGACTTTAATGGTCTACCCCATTTTAAATCGAATTCACCCCATTTCATTGACTTTTTCCATTGAATTTTTTCTAATACCTGAGGAACTAATTTCTCTAATACATCTTGTGTATTTAGTTTTTTAAATTTTGTTTTAAAAAAATAAAACTCACCTTTATCAATTTTTTTTTTAAAAAGGTCTTTCTTTGTAACATTATTTGATCTAAGAAAACCTTCTAACGCTGCTTCAGGGGCATTGGTGCTGGGTCCTTTAATTTCTAATGACTTTAATATTATTTTTTTTTGAAGACCTTCAAATAAAATAATTAATCTATTAGGGGTAGAAAAAGACGAGCTTTTTTTAAAAGAAATAAATTTTTTTTTAAATGAATTATTAAATTTATCCAATAAATCTTCTCGTAGATTTTTTTGTAGTGACGATGGTATCTCTTCGCTAAATAGTTCTAAAAAAAATTCTGACATTTAGCTTTGACTATCTAACCAAATTTTTGCAGCTGCTTTTGTAATATCTCTGATTCTACCTATGTATCCTGCTCTTTCGGCAACACCTATTGCTCCTCTGGCATCTAAAATATTAAATACATGGCTAGCTTTTAAGCACTGATCATAAGCAGGTAGGGAAATATTTTTTTCTACAAGAGATTTTGCCTCTATTTCATGCATATCAAACATTTTGAATAAACTCTCTATATTTGCATAATCAAAATTATAGGCTGAAAATTCTTTTTCAGCTTGATGGAATACATCATGGTATTTAACTCCCTCATCATTCCATAATAAATCATAAACGTTTTTTTGTTGTTGTGTAAACATACAAATTCTTTCCAAACCATACGTAATCTCTACCGAAATTGGTTTACATTCATAACCTGCCATTTGTTGAAAGTATGTAAATTGTGTAATTTCCATACCATTGCACCAAACTTCCCAGCCTAACCCCGCCGCTCCTAATGTTGGGCTTTCCCAATCGTCTTCAACAAATCTAATGTCATTCTCATTGTGATCGATTCCAATAACTGACAAACTATTAAGATATAACTTTTTTATATTGTCTGGTGATGGTTTTATCAAAACTTGAAATTGATAATAATGTTGTAATCTATTAGGGTTATCTCCATACCTTCCATCTGTTGGTCTTCTCGATGGCTGAACATAGGCCACCTTCCATGGTTTAGAGCCAAGTGATCTTAAAGTTGTAGCTGGATGAAATGTTCCTGCTCCAACTTCTATATCATAGGGTTGTAACACTATACATCCTTTTTTACTCCAAAATTTTTGAAGGTTAAAAATTATTTCTTGAAATGATTGAAATTTTTTTTTTTGTTTTTTTATTTTAGAAACCATATCTTTGCCAGATTGACCTTTCGTCCAAGATGTTAGCAAATTGATCAACTTGTGTGGATGATGATAGTTTTTGATTTAACCAACTTTTTGATTTTTCAAATTTTTTAATTACTACATCGTCTCCAAATTTTAATCTTAAAATTTCATTTGCATTTCCTATTCCATCTATTAATCCTAAATCTTTGGCCTTGCTACCTGACCAAAATTCACCTGAGAAAAGTTCTATCTCAGATTTTTTAAGTTTAGTTCCTCGACTTTTTTCTACTACGTCTATAAAATCCTTATGTAGATCTAATTGTATTTTTTTTAATCTTTCAATATCTTCCTCTTTCTCCACGAGAAATGGATCAAGTGTACTTTTATTCTTTCCAGCTGTATGAACTCTTCTCTCAACACCTATTTTTTTTATCAATTCTGTAAATCCAAATGAGGAATAAATAACACCTATAGACCCAATAATTGAACTTGAATTAGCGTAAATTTCGTCACCTGCACAGGAGATAAGATAACCACCCGATGCAGCTACATCTTCAGCAAATACAATTACTTTTTTTTTATTTTTTTTTGCTTCATGCCTTATAAAGCTATAAATCATATGGGATTGAACAGGAGATCCACCAGGAGAATTTATTGAAATAGCAACTAGAGAGGCTTTTTTTAGAGAAAAAGCCTTTTTAATAATCTCCTCTTGTCCTACAAAATCAATACCTTGTTTGAATTTTCCAACATTACCAATAACTCCATTTAATCTAAGATGAGCTATAACCTTTTTTTTTTTAAATAAAGAGAACATTTTTATTTCTTATAGAATTATTAGTTGAATATATAGGGTACTTATAATTGAAGAAATAGGTGCGTCAATTGATAAGTAATATATAAAACTTAATTATATTAACTTAAATAAATAATGGGAACTGTAGTAAAGCTTAAAAACCAAATAAACGACTCTTATTTTCAACTAAAAGAATCAGTTGAAGATAAACTAATCTTAACAGAAGAAAAAATAAAATCTAAACTAGTCAGTGAAGTAAACTTAGTCCAAAAGATGACTGACTACCACATAAGAACTGGTGGTAAACGATTGAGGGCTTTACTTACACTTGGTGCAGCTAAATTATGTGGTTATTCAAAAGGTTCAAGAGATATAAATTTAGCAGCTTGTGTAGAACTAATACATAGCGCAACGTTGATGCATGATGATGTTATAGACGAGGGAACCATAAGAAGAGGAAAAGAGACTTTAAATAAAATTTGGGATAACCAATCATCTGTTTTAATTGGTGATTATTTATTAAGTAGATGTTTTGAGATGATGGTAGAAGATGGAAACTTGGAAGTATTAAAATTATTGTCCTCCACATCATCTAAAATTGCTCAAGGAGAAGTTTTGCAGCTTCAACATAAAAGTGAAGTCGATATGTTGGAAGAAACATATTTAAAAATTATTTCAGCAAAAACTGCTGAACTATTTGCTGCAGCAACTAAAGTAGGTGCAATTTTATCAGGTGCTGAAAATAAAGAAAAAGATGCACTTGAATTCTACGGGAGAAATCTTGGTCTTACATTTCAAATAGCAGACGACACTCTTGATTACAACTCTGAACTAAAACTATTTGGAAAAACTATAGGTCAAGATTTTTTTGAAGGAAAAATTACTCTGCCAATAATTTTACTTTTCCAAAAACTAGAATTTAAAGAAAAAGAAATTTTAAATGAATTATTTAATAAAAGAATTAGAAGCAAAGAAGATTTTGAAAAAACAATTTCTTTAATAAAAAGATATAAAATTATTGAGGAGTGTTATCAAAAAGCTCAACATTACATAAACCTTGCTTCAAATTCTTTAACTGTATTTGAAGATTCTAAAGAAAAGGAAATACTTAAAAATCTTACCTTATTTAGTTTAACTAGAAACTTTTAGGGACTTAATAAAGTTTTTATCCAATCACCGTTTATATCTTTAGTATATCTAAGTCTTTCATGAATTCTATTATCTCCATCAAGCCAAAACTCAATACTAAAAGGAGATAAATTCCATCCAGACCAATGACTGGGTCGAGGAACTTTATTTTGATCTTTATATTTTTCTTTATATTTTTTTATAGACTCAATCAATTCATCTCTACTATTTAATAATTCACTTTGTTTAGATGCCCAAGCACCAATTCTACTTTCATAGCCTCTTGAATTATAGTATTCATCCGCAACTCTATCTGGCACCAATGATACTGATCCGCTGATTCTTATTTGTCTTAAAAGACTTTTCCAGTGAAAGCACATTGAGACTTTTGGATTATTCTTTAATTCATTTCCCTTTTGGCTATTTAAATTTGTATAAAATACAAATCCATCTTTACTGAAACCCTTTAACAAAACCATCCTTACTGAGGGAAAATTATCATTACTTGAGGTTGCTAAAGCAACAGCATTAGGATCGTTTAGCTCAGACTTTTCTGCCTCATCCATCCATATTCTAAATAGCTCAATAGGATCATCTAGATCTAAAAAGCAATGATTAAGACCAAGTATTTTTTTTTGATTCATAATTTAAACAAAATAATCTATATAATATAAATAATGTCATTTAATACTTTTGGAAAGCTATTTCGTTTCACTACATGGGGGGAGTCACATGGTCCTGCTATTGGCTGTATTATTGATGGTTGTCCACCAAATATAAACTTAAAAGAACAGGATATACAGAAAGAATTAGATAAAAGAAAACCAGGTCAATCAAAGTTCACAACTCAAAGAAAAGAAGATGATAAGGTACAGATATTATCAGGTGTATTTGAGGGCAAAACTACAGGGACCCCTATTTCTCTAATTATATACAATAAAGATGTGCGTTCAAAAGATTATGGTAACATCAAAGATAAATTTAGACCAGGACACGCAGATTATACTTATTTCAAAAAATATGGAATTAGAGATTATAAAGGAGGAGGAAGATCGTCTGCTAGGGAAACTGCTGCAAGAGTCGCAGCAGGTGCAATAGCTAAATTAGTTTTACAAAAAAAGTTAGGTAAAAAATATAAAGTTATTGGAGCAGTTACTCAGTTAGGGATATTAGGATGCGATATAAATCAATGGGATGACAAAACAATAACGAGAAATCCTTTTTTTTGTCCTGATAAATCAATAATAAAACTATGGGAAAAATACCTATTAAATGTAAGAAAATCTGGATCATCTTGTGGAGCAGTAATTGAAATTAGAGCAAGAGGTGTACCTACAGGATTAGGTGCTCCAATTTACTCAAAATTAGATGCAGATATAGCTGCCGGCCTAATGAGTATAAATGCTGTTAAAGGAGTAAACATCGGAGCTGGAATGAACGCAGCACAGCTTAGTGGAGAACAAAACTCAGATGAAATTTCTCAGAAAGGTAAAAAATTAAAATTTAAATCTAATAATGCAGGAGGAATTTTAGGAGGTATTTCAAGTGGTCAAGAGATAATAGCCTCTTTTGTAGTAAAGCCAACCTCATCAATTTTAAAAAGTAGAAAAACAATTAATAAGTTTGGTAAAAACACTACTATTTCAGTAAAAGGAAGACACGACCCTTGCGTTGGTATAAGAGCCGTACCAGTCGGAGAAGCAATGGTTAATTGTATTTTATTAGATCATTACCTTATGAACAAAGCTCAGTGTACATAAAAATTAATTCTTAACTACTTTAATCGAATCTTTTGTAAATAGAATATCTAATATTTTTTTAGAAATTTGAGATGCATTCAAACCTGCAAAGTCATACATATTTTTTGGTGTATCCTGATCTATAAAAGTATCAGGTAAGGTCATCGATCTGAATTTTAATCCTTTGTCGAAAACACCATTTTCAGCAAGTAGATTTTTTACATGTGAACCAAAACCGCCAATTGATCCCTCTTCGATAGTTATTAATACCTCATGATCTCTTGCACATCTTAATATGAGTTGCTTATCTAAAGGTTTTGCAAATCTTGCGTCTACAATAGTTGTCGAAATACCCTTATTTTTTAACTCTTCAGCAGCTAATTTACATTCTTCAAGCCTAGTACCAAGACTTATGATGCAAGCTTGCTTTCCCTCCATCACAACTCTTCCTTTACCTATTTCAATTTTTTCATCTATTGATGGAAGTTCTAGTCCAATACCAGTGCCTCTTGGATATCTAATTGCACTAGGTTTATCATTTATATCAACAGAAGTGTTAATCATTTTAACTAACTCTGCTTCATCACTAGCAGCCATTACAATAAAATTAGGCAAAGTTGACAAATAAGTAATATCGAATGAACCAGCGTGTGTTGATCCATCTGCTCCTACTAAACCCGCCCTATCAATGGCAAATCTAACTGGTAAACTTTGAATAGCCACATCATGAACAACTTGATCATAAGCTCTTTGTAAAAATGTAGAATAAATTGCTGTATATGGTTTGTATCCTTCGGTAGCTAAACCTGCTGAAAAGGTTACGGCATGTTGTTCTGCTATTCCTACATCAAACATCCTTTTTGGAAATTCTTTTCCAAAAATATCCATTCCTGTACCGCCTGGCATAGCAGCTGTAATTCCTACAATTTTACTGTCTTTATGAGCATGTTTAACTAATGTGTTCGCAAATACTTTCGTATAAGCAGGTAAATTATTACCACTTTTAGCTTGCTCTCCAGTTTCTACATTAAATTTTGAAACACCATGATAATTATCTGTTGCTTTTTCAGCATATGAGTAGCCTTTTCCTTTTTGTGTTTTGATGTGAATCATAATAGGGCCTTCATGCTTAGAGTCCCTAGCATTTTTCAATATTGGTACAAGAGTTTCTAAATCATGACCATCAATTGGACCAGCGTAATAAAAACCTAATGAATTAAATAAAGTACCTCCAGTTACTGCAGAACGTAAAAAGTCTTCTGCTTTACCTGCTTTGTCGCTAAATCTTTTAGAAAATGCAGACATAATCAATTTTAAAGTTTCTCTTAAACTAAAATATATTTTTCCAGTAAATAATTTTGCCAAGTATTTTCTCATAGCACCCACAGGTTTTGCAATGGACATGTCATTATCATTCAAAATTACAATCATTTTAGTTTTAGAAGCTCCAGCATTATTCATTGCTTCATAAGCCATACCGGCACTTATGGCTCCATCTCCAATTACAGCAATTACATTTGATGATTTATTAGCCAGTTTATTTGCTTCTGCAATACCTAATGCCGAAGAAATTGAAGTGGAACTATGAGCTGCACCAAATGGATCGTACTCACTTTCTGATCTTTTTGTAAATCCTGATAATCCATTTCCTTGTCTTAAGCTTTTCATTTTACTTTTTCTTCCTGTTAAAATTTTATGCGGATATGACTGGTGTCCAACATCCCAAATCAATTTATCATTTGGAGTATCAAAAACGTAATGAAGAGCTACTGTTAATTCAACTACGCCTAAACCAGCACCTAAGTGACCTCCTGTTTGAGAAACAGTACTTATCATCTCTTTTCTTACTTCATTAGAAATTGTTTGCAAATCTGTTTCTGATAATTTTCTTAAATCAGATGGAAAATTTATATTATCTAAAAATTTAAAATTTTCTGTCATTTATCTCTATTAATAATATATTCCAGAGTCTCTCCAATACTTTCAGATTTAGGTCCATATTTTTTTTTCAAATTTTTATTAATTTCAATAATTATCTTATCACAATATCTAACTGACTTACTATATCCAAGAATATTTATTAAAGTAGCTTTACCTTTTTTTTTATCTTTTCCTGTTTTTTTTCCAGCTATTTTTGTTTCACCCTTAAAATCAATTAAATCATCTGAAATTTGAAACAATAAACCAATTTTAGACCCTAGATCTTCAAAAAATTTTATCTCATTATGATCTCTATTTTTTATAATTGCTGGAGCAGCACAGCAAAAACTAAATAACTTACCAGTTTTTTTAATTTCCATTTCAATAATTTTTCTTTTTGAAACCTTCTGTTTTTCATAAGAAAGATCCAAGTACTGACCCCCAGCAACACCTAAATGCCCAGAACATTCCGATAATTTTCTAATTAAGTTAATTTTAATTTTTTCATTTATATTTAAATTTGAACTAGATAAAATTTCACATGCCATAGTCTGTAATGAGTTACCTGCAAGAATTGCCGTTGACTCTCCAAACTTGATATGAGTAGATGGTTTTCCTCTCCTAATTTTATCATCATCCATACATGGCAAATCATCATGTATAAGAGAGTATGCATGAATACATTCTACTGCAGCACCAATTGAGATTAATAATTTGTAATTAATCGAAAACATCATTCCAATATCAATTAAAATTTTTGATCTTATCTTTTTTCCTCCAGGAAATAGCCCATATTTCATAGCCAATATTAATTGTGAATATTTTTGTTTTTTAATAAATTTCCTTAAATATATATTGGTATCTTTTGCAATTTTATCTAATTTATTTTTCATACTTTTTTATAATTTCTTTAACTTTTTTATTAGTTTCTTCACTTATTAATTTTAAGTTTTTTTTAAATTTTTTTTCAATCATAATGTTTAATTTCAATAATTTCTGATAACTTTCAATTGAATTGGTTAAATTTTTTTCATTTTCTAAAGTCCGAATTAATTGATTTGCTTGATCAGTAAGTTCTTCCAGTGGTTTTGTTTCAATATCTGGTGGTAAATTTTTATCTTTCATATATTAATAATTATTAATACATGAAATCTATTCAATCAAATATCAAAAAAGCTAAATTATATTTAGATAAAAATGACTGTATAGCTGTCCCTACCGAAACAGTATACGGACTAGCTGGAAATGCCTATTCTAGCCTATCAGTAAAAAAAATATTTAGATTAAAAAAAAGACCAATGGATAACCCTTTAATTGTCCATTACCTAGATATTAAAAGACTGCATCAGGACTGTCATTTAAATGACAATTTTATAAAGCTATATAATAAATTTTGTCCAGGTCCGATTACTTTTATTCTCAAATTAAAAAAAAGTTCAAAGATTTCTAGATTTGTAACAAATAATCAAAAAAGTCTAGCGGTACGATTCCCCAAACATAGTTTGCTAAGAAAATTACTTAAAAAACTAGACTACCCTCTTGCGGCCCCAAGTGCAAATATTTCAACGAGATTAAGTCCAGTAAAAAAATCAGATGTTGTAGAAGAGTTTGGTTCTAAAGTTAAATTTATTTTAAATGGTGGTAGATGTAGGATCGGTTTAGAATCGACAATAATTAATATTATTAAAAAACCAGAAATATTAAGATTTGGTGGATTAGATATTTTAAAGATTGAAAAAGTACTAAACAAAAAAGCTTTAATAAAAATTAATTCTAAAAATAAAATTTCACCTGGTCAATTTCCTTTACATTATTCTCCAGGTATTCCGATTAGAATTAATGCAAAAAAACCTATTGAAAATGAAGCTTTTGTTTTGATTAAAAAAAAAAGAAATAATTCTAAAAATTATTATTATTTAAGCAAAACAAGGGATTTTGACCAAGCTGCAAAAAATTTGTATTCCACACTAAGAAAAATTAAAAAAAAAGGTTATAAAAAAATTGCAGTTGAAAAGATTCCTAATACTGGTCTAGGTAAAACTATAAATGATAGACTCAACAGAGCTGCAAAATACTAAATGTCAAATTCAATTGAAGTAATATCTTTAACCAAAATCTATAAATCAAAAGAAGCAGTCCGTGGTATCAATTTTAAGATTAATCAAAATGAAATAGTAGGTTTGTTGGGTCCAAATGGTTGTGGAAAGACAACAACAATAGGAATGATACTTGGTTTACTGAAACCAACAGATGGGCAAATCTTAATAAATGGAATGGATATGGAAAAAAATAAGTTTTCCCTTCTTCATAAAATGAATTTTATTTCTCCATATATTGAATTACCAAAAAAACTAAAAGTTAGACAAAATTTAAATATATATGGCAAATTATATAATGTTAAAAATTTAGACGATAGAATTGATTATCTTTCAGATAAATTAAGATTAGTCGATCTTTTAGATAAAGTTACTGGTGAGCTTTCATCAGGACAAAAAAATAGAGTTAGTTTAGCTAAAGCCCTTATAAATGATCCATCTGTGTTATTACTTGACGAACCTACAGCATCTCTTGATCCTGAAACTGGTGATTTTGTTAGATCTTTTTTAGAAAATTATAAAAAAGAAAAAAAAATTTCAATTTTACTAGCTTCTCATAATATGGATGAGGTCAAAAGATTATGTAATTCAATATTAATGATGAAAGATGGAGTTATTATTGATAGGGGTACTCCAGAAACACTTATAAATAAACATGGAAGAAAAAACTTAGAGGAAGTTTTTTTAGAACTTATTAGAAATAAAAATGAGTATAATTAGGATTTATGGTCTTTTTTTAAGACACTTTTATCTAATATCAAGATCATTTCCAAGAATTTTAGATTTAATCTATTGGCCTTCTATTCAAATTACACTTTGGGGCTTTATTTCAAATTTTTTTGCGGATCACAGTAACTATTATAACGGAGCTGTTGGGGTAATTCTTTCTTGCGCAATTCTATATGATTTTTTGTTTAGAACTAGTATTGGTTTCAACATGTTATTTTTAGAAGAAATATGGAGTAGAAATTTTACAAATCTATTCATAGCTCCAATAAAAATTAACGAAATAATTATATCATTAATCTTTACTGCACTGATAAGGGCTTTGATAGGCTTGGTGCCAGCTATTCTATTAACTTCACCGTTATTTGGAATATCTTTATTAGATTTAGGTTTGCCTTTAATAGTACTTTTTTTAAGTTTATATATTTTTGGGATTACTTTAGGTTTATTTGTATCTGCTGGATTATTAAGATTTGGTCCATCATTTGAAAATATTGCCTGGTCAACATTATTTTTACTAGCACCTTTTGGATGTATTTATTATCCTGTAGAAACTTTGCCAAAAATTTTTCAAACAATAGCTTATGCTCTTCCCTTAGTTTATATTTTCGAGGAGACCAGAAATATTTTAATTAATCAATTAGTAAATTACGAAAACATTATTCAAGCTATTTGTCTTAATATCTTATATTTAATTGTTGCAATATCAGTTTTTTATTATTCATTTGATAAAGCAAGAGATAAAGGTACCTTAATAAATATTGGAGAATAAAATTTAACTAACTTAAAAATTTATATCTAAAAATAGTAAATATTGCTTTAAAAGCATCACTAAGTCTAATTTTTTTACCATCTTTAACTTCTCTACCATTATATTTAATAGGAACTTCTTTAATATTAATTTTAAAATTTGATGCTTTAGTCGTTATTTCTGGACAAAAAGAGAAGCCTTTCTCTTTAAGTTTAAAGGATAAGAATACATCTTTTCTAAAAACTTTATAACATGTGTGAACATCAGTAAGACTTTGATTATTAAATAGATTGGACAATATTGTCAGAATATAATTTGCAAAAATTCTTATATTCTTTTTTAAATCAAATAAATTTATTTTAGTTTTAAATTTTTTTCTTCCCAGAACTCTAGATCCATAAACTATTTTATTATCCTTATTTTTGAATGGTTCTATTAACTTATGATAATCATTTGGATCATATTCTAAATCAGCATCTTGTATAATTACTAAGTTACCTTTAATCAATTTTAATGAACTTATGATAGCTGCTCCTTTACCTTTGTTTTTTTTATGATGAATTATATCATCAACTTTATTTCTTAGATTTTTTTGAATAATTTCAGTAGTTCCATCATTTGATCCATCATCAATTATAATAATTTGTTTTGTTATATTTTTAATCTTTCTAATCTTATTGATGATTTTTATAACTGTATTTTTTTCATTATAACAAGGAATTACTATTGATAAGTCGATGTTTTTTTTAATCATTTTTAGTCTGAGAAATTTTATATATTTATAAATTATAATTTTATTAAAGTATTTAATTAATTTATTAATAATTTATATAGATTAAAGTATATTTGTTAAACTATTTATTGATTAAATTGGTGCGCCTGCTAGGAGTCGAACCCAGAACCTCCTGATCCGAAGTCAGGCGCTCTATCCAGTTGAGCTACAAGCGCATTTAGTATTAATATTA
>MDSV01136829.1_pt1 | contig 13834 bp, 8 predicted proteins | sample 810851 | NCBI WGS metagenome assembly MDSV01 (sample SAMN05326640, study PRJNA326480) | marine metagenome | isolation source: seawater | place: Atlantic Ocean: North East | collected 2012 | reverse complement strand
TTTGACAGGCGCTATTGATCACAATATTATATCTAAATAATTAATAACGATAATATGGAAGCTAAAGACCGTGTTAAACAACTTCGATTACATTTAAATCAGCACAATATCAATTACTACGTTTATGATAATCCTACAATATCTGATTTTGAATATGATAAATTATTGAGAGAACTTCAAAGTTTAGAGAATGAAAATCCTGAATTATTTTCTGCAGATTCCCCTACAGAAAGAATTGGAAGTTCTATTTTATCTGGTTTTAAAACAATTACACATCGTTTACCAATGCAATCTTTAGCTAATGCAATGGATGTATCAGAATTAAAAATTTTTAATAAGCAGATAAAAAAAATTCTTAAGGTAGATAAAAAAATTGAATATATAGCTGAACCTAAGTTGGACGGTTTAGCAGTTGAATTAGTTTATGAGAATGGTTTATTTGTATATGGGTCTACCAGGGGAGATGGTATAATAGGAGAGGATATTACTCATAATTTAAAAACTATAAAATCTATTCCCTTATCTATTATTGATGAAAATCCACCATCACTTTTAGAGGTTAGAGGGGAAGTGTTTATTAATAAAGATGATTTTAAATTATTAAATAATGAAAGAATTAAAAATAATGAATCAATTTTTGCAAATCCACGAAATTGTGCTGCAGGTAGCTTAAGACAATTAAATCCTAAAATAACTATGAGAAGGCCGCTACGAATTTTTTGTTATGCTCCTGGAGAAATAAATGGAATTAAGTTTAATTCACAAGTAGAATTTTTAAATCAATTACCAAAGTGGGGCTTCCCAGTAAACCCCTTTATTAAAATAGGTAAAGGTTTATCTTTTTTAGAAGCATATTATAAAGAGGCTGAAGATTTAAGGTTAAACATTAATTATGATATTGATGGAGTTGTTTTTAAAGTTAATTCGTATGAACTACAATCTGCATTAGGTATAAGAAGTAAATCTCCTAGGTGGGCAATAGCAGGAAAATTAAAAGCAGAACAAGCAACTAGTATTGTAGAAGATATTATTATTAGCGTTGGAAGAACTGGAGCATTAACTCCTGTTGCAAAATTAAAACCAGTTAATATTGGCGGAGTTGTTGTTTCTAATGCAACTTTACATAATCAGCATGAGGTTGATAGAAAAGATGTAAGAGTGAAGGATACTGTTTTAGTACAGCGAGCTGGAGACGTAATTCCAGAAATTATTAAAGTCATAAAAGAAAAGAGACTTATTAACAGTAAACCATTTATAATCCCTAATTCGTGTCCCGTTTGTGGTGGTACTGCTAGAAAATATTTAGATGAGGCAATGATTCGCTGTATTAATCAATCATGCTCTGCCAAACTTAAGGGTTCTATTGAACACTTTGTATCAAAAAATTGCATGAATATAGAAGGTTTAGGAACAAAAATAACAGAGCTTTTAATTGATAAAAAAATAATTAAAAACATAGCTGATATTTATGTTATTAAACATGAAGATATATCCACTCTAGATGGTATGGGTGAAAAATCTGCTGAAAATATTATAGATTCAATTAACCAATCTAAAAAAACTACAATGTCTCGCTTTATATATGGTCTTGGTATTAGACATGTTGGTCAGAATTCATCTAAAATTTTAGAAAATAAATTTAAAGGAGATTTAACAAAATTATTTAATGCAGATAGAGATCAATTACTTTTAATTCATGATGTTGGTAGTGTTATGGCGGATTCTATTATCAATTATTTTAATAATGATGATAACGTAGATATTATTAATAAATGTTTAAAGAATGGAGTAGAGTTTAAAAACACAAAAAATATTATCCATTCTTCTATTTCAGGAAAAATATTTGTCTTTACAGGTAATTTAGGAAATCTTTCTCGTTCAGATGCAGTAGAAATGATTGAATTATATGGTGCTAAAAAAACATCATCAATCAGCTCAAAAACAGATTATATCGTAGTAGGCCAAAATGCAGGAAGCAAGCTTAAGAAAGCTAAGGATTTAGGTATTAAAATTTTAAATTTAATGGAATTTGAAGAACTTATTAAATCAATCAATTAAAAATTAAGAAACTTTTTATATAAGTACGCGTATTAGTATATATATTAATAACTCCTCCTAAGTTATTAATTATAATATATTAAGAGTCAGTGTCCGCTGACTCTTTTTATTTTATAGAAATTTAAAGATCAGTTAATTTTTTAGATATTTCAGCAGAATTATGTGCATAATATAGAGCATTTTCTCTAGTAATGAGATGATCATTGTATAAGTTTATAATAGAATCATCCATGCGAATCATTCCATCTTTGGCACCACTTAATATATAATTATCAATTTGATGTATATTATTTTCTCTAATTAAGGCTTTAATTGAAGGAGTATTCACTAGTATTTCTAAAGCTAAGGATCGATTGCCCTCAACATTTGGAATTAATTGTTGAGATATAATTGCAACTAAAGATAGCGATAAATTCATTCTAATAATTTCTTGTTTTTCTGGAGGGAAAACATCAACAAGTCTAGTTATGGTACCTGCAGCATTATTAGTATGTAATGTAGCTAAAACTAAATGTCCCGTTTCTGCGATTGTTAAAGCAGTTGACATCGATTCAGGATCTCTTAATTCTCCAATTACAACTAAATCAGGATCTTGTCTTAATGCACTTTTTAATGCATGAGCATAAGAAGAACTATCAACCCCAATCTCTCTTTGATTTATTAATGACTTTGAATGTGGATATAAATATTCAATAGGGTCTTCTATAGTAATAATGTGGCCTTCTAATTCGGAAGATATTTTTTGAACCATAGTGGCAAGGGTTGTAGATTTTCCACTACCTGTACCTCCAGTAATTAAAATTAATCCCTTACGTTTTTCTGTTAATTTTAAAATAGTGTCTGAAAAGCCTAAATTAGTAATATTGGGTATTTCAAATGGCAATCTTCTAAATGTAGCTACTATACTTCCTCTTTGTTTAAAAGCATTTAATCTAAACCTACTTACTCCTGGTATTCCAATAGTACAATCAAATTCATTACCACTATGAATTGTTTCGAATTGTTGATCATTTAAATATTCTGATAATAAATTTTTAATTTGACTTTCAGTCAATTTAGTTTCATTAATTGGATTGAGGTTTCCATTTATTCTAATTCTTGCTGGACTTCCAATAGATAAATGTAAATCACTAGCATTTTTCACATTCATTAATTCTAAGAGATTTTTTAATGTATCCATAATTTTAAGAAATTAGATTACTCAAATGTATTCCATTTGATTTCTTTTGTAATATATTCAAATTCTAATGAATCAGGAATTTGAACAGTTATTTCAAAAGTTCCTTTTTGGGCTGGCTCAATAGATGTATCAGAAATAACACCATTTAAATAAATAATATTTTGCCCTAAAACAAAAGTAGAGTCAGATAGCACTGGACTAGTATCATCAGCCCAAAAATTATAAATAACTCTAACGAAATCTCCCCTTCTTAACCCATTATTTATTACTTCTCCGACATAAGTAATAGAATTATCTTCATTAAGGCGTTCTTCTATATTTTTATTTGTAAATTCTACAAAAGGCTGCAAGGGAGCTTTTTCTTGTATATCTGAAATAAATTCTTTTTCGAGTGTTAATTGACCAATTTGCGTTTTTAAAATCATTTTGTCTGTATCCTCAAAAATAATAGTTCCATCAATAATAGTACCATTACTCATAGTAATTTCATGTTTTAGATATGGAGTTTTGATCATTTTTAGTAGTTCTGTATTTGCAGAAGGATAGTGTAATTTTGATTCGTATTCAATAATTTGACTTTTTAAGTCTATAATTTCATTTTGTATATCTGCAATCGATTGACTTAGTGGATAAAAGGGTTCAGAGTCCTCTATTAAAGCTATTTTCTTCTTTTTTTTATTTTTATTTTCTTCTTTTTTTAATGTGCTTGAAGATGAACAGCTTGTTATTAAAATAATATTTATTAATATAATGTAATATTTCAAATGATTATTCATTGTTATTACTTTCCTTAAAATTATTTGAATTTAACATTGCTTTATATGCTGCATTGCGAATTACATTCATATATTTTTCATTAGCATTTAAATCGTTAGCTAAGTTTAATATATCAAAATAAAATTCATAATTATTTGGATTTTCTAGAATCGGGACAATATAATCTAAAACTTTACTATCATTAAAGTTTGCTAAGCTATTAATTGCTTTAATTCTTAATAGTCTAGGGAATCCATCAGTTGTTGCGATTTCAATAAATGCAGGTTTTATTTGAGGGTTGTTATATTTATCCATAGCAGACATTATAGAATGTAGATTAGCATAATATCTATTTTTTCCTGTTTGAAATGATTCTAATAAAGCCATTGTCATTCTTTCATTTTGGATATCACCCATAGCATTATTTACAAAGTTTAGCATCTCCTCATTTGTTTCAGGATCACCTAACATTTCTATAAAATAATCAACTAACTCTGGTGCATTTTTTCTTGATAAAATTTCTACTGCAGTATTTCTAATCCTAATATTTATATTTTTATTGCTTGCAATTTTCATTAATAAGGGAATTGATCTGTCATCATCCATATTTCCTAATGTTAATGCAAGAATTTCATTCATTCTACTATGATTGTTCATACTAATTTCATATAAATCAATTAATGTTAGTATTTCATCATCCGTACCATTTTCACCTATTGCATTAACTATAGTTTCTCTTAAATCCATAATTCTATTTTCTGAGTTTTTTAATCCCTTAACTAATGAATTTGTTGATTGAAGATCTCCATATTGATTAAGAATTTCTATAGATTTTATTAAATACTCTAATTCTATAAAATCTACATTTTCAACCATAGATTGTATAGTGTCTTTTATTAGGGGGTTATCAATTTCTGCTAAAGTATTGAGGCATAAAATTCTTATTTCATAAAGCTGATTTTTATCTTTATATATATCTAATAGGACGCTAAGTGCTGATTGATTGCCAAAGTCATATAAAACTTTTAATTGATTGATTTCTGCAGCATTGTATGGTTCTTGCTTTATCACTAAGCTTTTACCCAACAACTTCTTTTTATCTCTGGCTTTCATTTTTTTGATTTCATCTGCAGTAATTAGTCCATTATCTTTCGAAAATAATGCAGAAGCAAAAACCATAAAGATTAATAATATTAATTTTTTATTCATTTTTTTATTTTGAAGGTGACTCAATATTATTCAATTAATTCCCTATTATCAAGTTAATTCTATAAATTCTTTCCAATCACCTTGCCATATACCATTTTCATTTAATTTGGTAACCGTATATTTATCAAGCCAATCACCTAGAAAAACAAGAGATTGTTTTTTATTAGTTATAATTTTTTGTTGATGATAGTGACCAACCATAACCGTGTTAAAATTTTCTGACCATTTTATTTCTGCATAATTTACTATATCTCTCATAATCGTATCTATATATTTATCATTATGATTATAATCAGAACTAGATTTAGATAATTTATTAGCAAGCTTAAAACTTAGCCTGGCAGGAAATAATTTAAATAATTTTATGAATAGTGAACTCCTAATAATTTTTTTCATAAATCTGTATCCGTAATCATTTTTGAGTAAACCATCTCCATGGGTTATTAAAATTTTTTTATTATTAATTTTAAATACTAAGTCAGATTTATGAAACTTAATATTTGATCTTCGATTCAAATAGCCAAAATCCCAATAATCATGATTTCCCGCAATATAATGAATATCTATGCCATATTTTTTAAAACTTTTAAGCTCATCTAGTATATTTTGATATCCATTAGGAACTGAAAATTTTGTTTCAAACCAAAAATCAAAAAAATCTCCTCCAATAATTAGAGTTCCCTTTTTATTTTCTTTAATTTTTTTAAAAACAGAAAAAAGTTTTTTTCTTCTTTCATTTTCATAATCATTATTGTTCATCATAAAATGATTGTCAGATATAATATAAAAAGGTGCTTGCATATGCTTAAATTATTAAACTAATTTAAAAAAATATATATAAAATTTTTAAATATAAAATGAATCCTATTACAAAATTTTTAATTTCACTTTTATTGATTTCAATTCCATTTAGTCAGTATGGGAAAAATAAAGTTCAATATGAAAAATTTGACTGGTTTTTTATTAAAAGCGAACATTTTGATATATATTATTATAATGAAGGAAAAGATCAAGCAGAATTTGTTGCATTTTATGCAGAAGAAGCATATAAGAAAATTGCAAAATTAATAGGGTGGGAGTTAGGTAAAAGATCAGATATTTTTGTTTATAATTCTCATAATGATTTTCAACAAACAAATATAGTATCTGTTCATATGGGAGAAGGAGTCGGAGGTGTGACGGAACTATTTAAAAATAGAATGGTTATCCCCTACAATGGATCATTAAAGGAATTTAAACATGTTATTTATCATGAATTAGTACATGTATTTATTAATGATGGTATTTATGGAGGTAATATAATGAATGCAATAAATAATAACTCTGTTATGATTCCATTGTGGATGAATGAAGGATTAGCAGAATATTTAGCCAATGACTGGGATACAAATTCTGATATGTGGTTAAGAGATATTGCTTTGAATAGTAATCAACTGCCTGAAATACCTTATTTAAATGGCTATTTAGCTTATAGGGGAGGACAATCTGTATGGAATTTTATTACAGATAAGTGGGGTGAAGAAATTATATCTGAACTTTTTTCTAATATTAAGTTTAAAAATAATACAAATAAAGCAATTGAATCTACATTAGGAATTAATTTAAATGAGTTGTCTCTTCAATGGCATAAATTTTTAAAAAAGGAATATTGGCCAGATATAGAAAGTAGAGAAAGTATTAAGGATATTTCTAGGCAAATAACAAATCATGAAATATTAGGTAATAATTATAATATAGGTCCTTCAGTTTCGCCAGATGGTAGCAAAATAGCGATGTATTCAAATAAAGGTGGAGGCATGTCAATTTATATTTTATCATTAGATAATGGTGAGTTTTTAAATAAAGTAGTTTCTGCCCAAGTAACCTCAGAAATAGAAGAATTACATATCTTAAAACCAGGCATTACATGGTCTCCTAATGGTGATAAAATAGCCTTTGCAGTTAAATCAGGAGATTCAGATGCGTTAGTAATTTTAGATTCAGATAATCCTAAAAATAAAATCACAAAAAAGTTTAATATTGAAGGTATATATAGACCTCAATGGAATCCATTGAATAATCAAATTGCATTTATTGGTTATAGTCAATTTTCAAGTGATATTTTTATTTATGACTTAGATAATGATACTTTAGTTCAATTAACTAATGATATTTTTAGTGATATTCAGATTAGCTGGAGTCCAGATGGTTTATCATTGCTTATGGTATCAGATAGAAAAAATTATACCGATAATATTAATTATGATATTATTTCTATTATAGGATTTGATTTTAATAATTATGATATTTATAAAATAGATTCTAATTCTAATATTTTAAGATTAACTAATACTGATTATAATGAAATATCTCCACAATATTCTCCTAATGGTTCATCTATAGCATATATATCTGATGAGTCAGGCATCAATAACATTTATATAACAAATGATGAATTTTTAACGTCTAAAAATATTACAAATATTTTAACTGGAATAACTGAAATTGATTGGTTTACAGATACTGAAATGATATTTACTGGTTTTCATAATAGTGGTTATGATATTTTTCACTTATCTAATATTTTTGAATTAGAACAAGATGAAATGCCAATTATCAAATCTAAATGGAAAGAAGATAGTAAGAATTACCCCTTACTTAGAAATTCAGAAACTTATAATAACAAATTTAGTTATTTAGATAATTATCAATTTAAAAAAAATACCACTACTTCCAATATTGAGTCTAGTATGCATGATAGCTTGGGTATGTATATACCCTATAAATATAAAAGACGCTTTACATTGGATTTTTATGGAGCTCAGTACACATATGATATTTTACAAAATGAAGGTCAGGGCATTGGTTATTTTTTATTTAGTGATATTTTAGGTAATCATAAAATTGAATTACAAACATCTTTAGTAATTGATTTTAAACACTCTGATATTCAACTAAATTATCAAAATTTAGAAAATAGAATTAATTGGGGTCTCTTATTTTATAATAATTCTATAGTATCATCGTATGTTTGGGATCCTTTTAATAACCAAGGGGAGTATGATTTATTTAAGGATATAGGTTTAAATATTAATTTTCAAAATCCGTTTTCAAAATTTAGTCGAATAGAAGGAGGTATTGAACATAATTATTTAGAAAAAAATAAAGAAATTACTAATTGGTTTGGTGATATTAGTACAGATTATATAGAATCATTTAATCTAACTAGTTATTATTTGAAATATGTTTGGGATAATACTCAATTTTGGGGAGGTAATAGAACTTTTATAGAGTATGTAAGTGCTCCTTCAATAAATAATAGTGATTATGTTTTTGACAAAATAGAAGTAGACTCTAGAAATTATATTAATTTATCAAATAAAAGTTATGTAAATTTTGCCTCTAGAGTATTTTTAGGCTCTAGCTGGGGTAGAGATAAGCGTTATTTTGGTATTGGTGGCGCAGGATATAATACAATTTTTCATGGCGATAATAATCTTTTAAATAATTCATATATAGATGAGATGTCATATTATCAGTATGTCTCTATGAATAATTTTCAATTTCCAATTCGTGGTTATAATATTGCACAAAAATTTGGAACAAAAGCACTCATTATAAATTTTGAATTAAGATTACCTTTTTTAATTTATTATTTTCCAGCTATTAAATATTTTGGTCAAATTTTTGGAGTTTTCTTTGTTGATGCTGGAGTTGCTTGGAATGATAAATTTCCATCTTTTTCAGATAAAAATAATTGGAACATATTGAATAATGAAGGTTGGATTATGTCCTGTGGTTTTGGACCAAGATTTTATTTTTTAGGTATGCCATGGAAACTGGATTATGCTTGGCAATATAATCCTCATAAAGGAATTATATCATCTCGTAAATGGTATTTATCAATTGGATTTGATTTTTAGGTATGGAGAAAATAACATATATTTATACTGATGGAGCATGTAGAGGAAATCCTGGCCCTGGAGGCTGGGGAGCAATTCTCATTTATGAAAATTATAGAAAAGAAATTAAAGGTGGCTCTCTATTAACTACTAATAATATGATGGAATTAACCGCTGTTATCGAATCGTTGTCAGTTTTAAAATTTAAATCAAAAGTAATTCTAGTAACTGATTCTACGTATGTAAAAAATGGTATTACAAAGTGGATATATAATTGGAAAAATAAAGGCTGGAAAACAGCTTCTAAAAAGCCAGTAAAGAATAAAGATTTATGGATTAAATTAGATACGGTGTCCGCACAGCATACAATAGAATGGAGATGGGTAAAGGGTCATAGCGGACATCCCGAAAATGATAGAGCTGATTTATTAGCAAATCAAGGAATAGATGATTTATATAAATAGTGTGATTTTTATCACATTATTTTTTAAATAAATATTATACTTTTTAAATACAAGGTTAGGATAATCGGTTGATTATCTAGCATAAAAAAGGGGAAGTGGTTACTTCCCCTTTGCTATTTAATTCAATATAATATTAACAAGAAGCACTATATCAGAGATATTTAAGGTATTATCATTGTTCATATCACCTACACTAAGTTGAGTAGTAGTGACCTCTATATTACCCAAAATAATATTTACTAATGTAACAACATCAATAATATTAATAGCATTATCTAAATTCAAATCTCCCGTTAAAAATGTACATCCATCATCTTCTGGGTTATAATATCCTGAAGAACAATCATCGCAAGTATCAAAATCAGTATCACTACATATAAATTCATTATTATCATCACTGTCATTATTATCTGTTGCACCATCATTATCATCATCGTTATCTCCGGCGTCACACATTCCATCTCCATCATAATCCCATCCATCATTATATAAATCAAAGCTACCTGTTGTACAATCATCACAACTATCATCATCTAAATCAGAACAAACATATGCATCATTATCATCCCAATCTTCAGATTGTGGTACACCATCATTATCATTATCAGTGTTATTTGTTCCATCATATGTTCCTGAAATTTGTGTTGCATTAGTATTTAATGGATCAAGCCATTGTTCTACTTCACTGAATGCACGTGAAAATTTTCCATAATAATCTTCGGTATCTCCATTATAACAATCACCTGACCCTCCCGATAATTGACCTATAAGCAACCCTTGGCTATTAAATGCTGGTGAGCCAGATGATCCTCCATATGTTCCCCCTTCATCCCAATATACTCTCCAATGAGAGCCTGCAGGAGACGAACCTTGTCCTTGCCAATTTATAGAACCCGAGCTATATGCAGTATCGTTATCAAAATTTATTTTTTTAGGATCACCATTTGGATGATGTACTCCACATGAAATTGTAGGATTACTTGTTGTGCGATCCCAACCGGAATAAAAAATTCCATTTGATATTGTAGAGTCTGTAATAAGTATTAATGCATAATCTGGATCCATACCGTTTGAATCTGATAATAAATTGCCACCATACTCATATGAACCTGTGTTGGCCCAACTACCATTACAGGAAGATGTTTCATAATTAAAATAAAATCTAAATGTACTAGGATTGTCACCTTCAACACAGTGCCAAGCTGTCCAATAATAAGGCGTTAAATCAAAACTTGTATTATTAATCATTGCTCCACTACAGATATATCCACCCATATCTAACCAAGACGTTGCATCTATTTGATTTTCATATCCATTAGCACTATTACAAACAACATTATCTCCACAGCTTCTAGAATTTCTAGTATTAGAAAAATTTAGTATATCTTTATAATCATGAATAACATAATCAATATTGATTAATCCTTCGCCATAAACATTTGCAGGTTCATAATATTCTAGATGAATTATATCACCTTTAATTAAAGGAGTAGAGAATAGCATATCTGCCTGATTATTATCATTAGTATATGCGCCAGCTAGCATATCATTTTGGTTATTATATACAAAAAAATTGGATCCATTAGGTAAATAAAATTGGTCATACTCTAAGCATATAGCATAGGCACCCTTAGTTTCTATAGTTAATTTCCAAATTCTATCACCATTCTCTAAATCAATCCATTCACCTGAATTATTTAGAGAAAAATCCACATTAAATTTATATCCATATCTAAATGGTGATGCAGGAGATGCATTTTTATCCTCTTCTAATAAATTATTGATATTAATTTCTTCCATCGTAATTGGATTAGAATTTATTAAAAGATTATATTCTAGGCTATAGGGTTGACCACCCCTACTATCCTGGCAAAAAATAATTTGACCTATTAAGATTATAAAAGTACTTATATATTTCATAAAATTCCCTCTTAATTTAAAATTATATTAACAATATTAATGACATCTAATACATCTATAGATCCATCTATATTTAAATCAGCAGATTCATTATAAGATAGAGAATCTAAAATAATATTTACGGTTAATATTACATCCTGTATATTAATATTTCCATCATCATTAACATCTCCATATAGAATTGATGAGTAATAAGATGGTGGAAATATGATATTATCAATCCATGCAGTATCATCACCACTTGTTACACCTTGATCCTTTATATATTTCCATGAAAACGTACGTTCTCCCGATAAAACTGCAAATGAATTTTGAGACCAATTAATTTCTCCTGCCCATTTAGCTTGTTCTATACCATCAATATAAAAGGCTAAATAATCATAGTAGTTACCTGATTGTGCCCCCACATCTTCACATGAAACCTTTTTATCAAAACTAATTTGTCCATCTTCTACAATATCCATTGTAATAAAAATTTCTGACATCATATTATGATCAATAAAACCTGATTTTGCAGAATATGAATCTCCTATAAATTGATTACCATCTATAATCCAATTTTCATTACCGGAAAATTCCCATAAAAATTCATTAAATGAAGCACTGTCAAAATTTTCATATAGTGGTTCTACATTTAATTCATATGTATTTTCCCAAGAACTTTCATCTGAAGTCATACTAGCTAATAATATAAAATTATGCCCATAAGGAGAATTTTGATTAATATAAAATGATAAATTTGTATTTAGAATTTCTCCTGATAACAGACTAGAAATTTCAATTTCAGAATCTAGTAAATTTATATATGGATCATTGTAAGGATTAGATAATGTTATATATATATTAGATGATGTTTCCGTTCCTAAATTTTCTATTTCTAATTCAAGATTAATAGTTTCACCAATAGATATTATTCCATCATTACCTGAATTAATAATATTAGAGTTAATTGTAGTATAAGCACCATCAGGAGACGCTACAAAAATTTCTCCAAAATATGGAATTTTATTTTGACCTGTAATAGTAATATCTAATGTTCCAGGAGTGTCAAGGGGATCAAACACTAACACTAAAAAGCCAGAATCATCTATTGTTCCAGATCCAATGAGATTATTATTTTGAGATAACCCAACATAAGAATATGGGTCTGCTTGTATTTCTATTGCTTCTGAACCAACAGGCAGGAATAGATCATAATTAATATTATTATTAGATGGAACTCCTTGATAAGTTGAGAGTGATGGGTCTCCCATTAGATGGTAAATCTCCCAATAATAATCATCCATACCATTTGCTTGTGCAACTGCTAAATTTCCAACTACCATTATAGCACTATTCACTACGGCCCAATTAGGTTCATTTTGAAAATGGAACATGCCATCATATGCACCGCTTCCTGTATTATTATATGATGGATTTGCACTAATATTGCCTGATCCAACACCCCACCAAAAATCTTCATTCCAATATGTTACATCAGATCCTCCAATATAACCTATAGCTCCACCATTATTTTTTCTCAGCAATGCTTCTCCAAAACAAGTTCCACTATCAAATGCATTGGTCAAACAACAGTTTCCAATCATAGTTGGATATTTACCTGTATTGGTCATACTATTTGCATCACTTATATCAAATTCTGGATCGGCCCATCCATCCTCCCAACCATGAGCGGTATAATTAATCAATGCAACACCTTGATTTGCTACATTCAAAATTTGAGATTGTGAATTTCCAGATGCAGGATATAAAAAAGTTGTAGAATTAATTCCATTATTAGAATTAAAATAATATTGATTACCATAGTTGATTTGTCCATTACCATAGGTTGGTGCATAATTTGCATCTACTCCAGAAATCATTAAAACTTCTCCTAAAAATGAAGGATCAGGCATTGTATATTGTTCATACTCTAATGTTTTCTCAACCTGAGCTATTACATGGTTTGGATTTTGAGCAGAAAATCGACCACACAAAACATCTGGAATATTATCATTTGTAAAATCGCAATAATCTAAGTCAGATACATGTCCTCCGCTTGAATATGAGGCAGGAATTTGTTGGGTATCTCCAACTAATAAAATAAAAGAAGGAGCAGGTAATCCATTTGGCGGATTGTTATATTGTTCTTGCAAATAATTTTTAATTGCATTTGATGATGAGCCAATTTCATTTGTATAAACAGTTGTTACATGAAATCCCTTTTGCGTTTTCCAATTAATAAATGGTTCCAAGCTATTAGCAAAAGATGGATCAGATATAATTATATAGCTAACAATATCATTTATAAAATTGTTATCTCTATTTTCTTCTATTGGTGGTAAATAATTATGGATAGAATTATGAAATATTGGTTCAAAATATGG
>MDSV01023057.1_pt1 | contig 13834 bp, 14 predicted proteins | sample 810851 | NCBI WGS metagenome assembly MDSV01 (sample SAMN05326640, study PRJNA326480) | marine metagenome | isolation source: seawater | place: Atlantic Ocean: North East | collected 2012 | reverse complement strand
TGAAGAAGCACCTGCTGAAGAGGAAGCACCAGCTGAAGAAGCACCTGCTGAAGAGGAAGCACCTGCTGAAGAGGAAGCACCAGCTGAAGAGGAAGCACCTGCTGAAGAGGATTCTTCAGAAGATGAAAAAAAATAAGCTAATCTGCGTAGCATCTATTGGTAGACCTAGAGGTTTAAGAGGCGAGTTTTTCCTCAATTCATATTGTAATCCAACTGAGAATATTCTTAATTATTTAAATTTTTTAGAAAATAAAGAAATTTTTCCAGATCTTAATTTTAAATATATAAGACAACTAAATTCTAAGTTTTATTGCAAAATTAATGATATTGATAATGTAGAATCAATAAAGAAGTATACCAATACAAACTTATATATTGACTCAAAACATCTACCAGATTTGTCTAATGACGAAGTATATTGGCATGATTTGATAGGAATGCTAGTTATTGATCAAAACTCTAATGAAATACTTGGCATTGTTGATGGATTAAATAATTATGGTTCAGATGATTGTTTATTAATAAAACCAACTCAAGATTCAGTAGATAAACAAGAAAGATTAATACCATTTATAAAAGATAAATTTATCAAAGTAATCGATAAAAAAAAGAGAGTATTAGAAGTTGATTGGAAAAAGGATTATTAATTCGTGAATTTTAATATTTTAACAATTTTCCCAGAGATATTTGAAGTTTTCAACGTAGGTGTGATATCAAAATCTATTAATAAAAAAATGATATCTATAAATGCTTTTGATATTAGAAAAAACTCAATAAATAAACACAATCAAATAGACTCAAAACCATATGGCGGCGGAGAGGGGATGGTTATGATGGCAGAGCCTATAGTCAAAACATTGTCTGAGATTGATAAAAGAAAACTTGGTCATGTTATATATCTATCACCTCAAGGAGAAAGACTTACACAAAAGAAAGTTGTGTCACTGGCAAATAAAAAAAACTTAACTTTAATATGCGGAAGATATGAAGGAGTTGATCAGCGTGTTATAGATAAATATGTAGATGAGGAGATATCAATTGGTGACTTTGTTTTAAGTGGTGGTGAATATGCGGCAATATGTCTTATTGATGCTGTATCAAGACATATACCCGGCGTATTGGGTAATAAAGACTCATACCTTAAAGATACTTTTTCGGATGGTTTATTAAAGGGTAATGTTTATACCAAGCCTGAAATATTTGAATCAATGAGAGTTCCAGAAGTTCTTTTATCAGGTAATCATAAAGAAATTGAAAAATGGAAGACTGAAAATTCATTAGTTCAAACTTTAGTTAAAAGGCCCGATTTGCTGAACAAGAAAAAATTATCAAAAAAACAAAGAAAACTCTTGGAAGAATTGACATCTAAGGCTATCCTATAGCCCTTTTTAGGCGAATATTATGAGTGAAACTAAAGATAACAAAAAGAAAGGATTCTTTTCCCGTTTATTTGGAGGCTCATCTGCGCCTAAAGAAAATGACAATCTAGATAAATCATCTTCAGATAATACTGAAATTCCTACAAAATCTGCCTTAAACAAAATGAAAAAAGCGGAGATAGTAAGTACAGCTAAAGCTTTTGGACTTGATTTAGATATAAATTTAACAAAGGCTAAATTATTAGAAGAATTGGGTCTGCACTTTAATAATGAAGGAAATTCTGTTGAAGTAGAGTTATCAACTGATAACGCTCCTGTTGAAGATGAAGCACCAGCTGAAGAAGCACCAGCTGAAGAAGCGCCAACTGAAGAAGAAGCACCAGCTGAAGAGGAAGCGCCAGCTGAAGAGGAAGCACCTGCTGAAGAGGAAACACCTGCTGAAGAGGAAGCACCAGCTGAAGAGGAAGCGCCAGCTGAAGAGGAAGCACCAGCTGAAGAAGCGCCAACTGAAGAAGAAGCACCAGCTGAAGAAGCACCAGCTGAAGAAGCACCAGCAGAAGAAGCACCAGCTGAAGAAGCGCCAACTGAAGAAGAAGCACCAGCTGAAGAAGAAGCACCAGCTGAAGAAGCACCAGCTGAAGAAGCACCAGCAGAAGAAGCACCAGCTGAAGAGGAAGCACCAGCTGAAGATATTAAAATTTCATTAGAAGAAAAATCACCAGCACAAATAATTAATAACTTTGAATCAAATCAGATGAAATCTGACATACCAAGCTTTAGGCCTGGTGATACTGTTGTTGTATCAGTTAAAGTTAGGGAAGGTGAAAGAACTAGACTGCAGGCGTTTGAAGGTGTTGTAATGGGAGTTAAAAAAGGCGGTTTAAATTCATCATTTATTGTTAGAAAGATCTCAAGTGGAATTGGTGTAGAAAGGACTTTTCAAACACATAGCCCAATGATAGATTCAATAAAAGTAAAGAGAAAAGGAGATGTTCGACAAGCAAAACTTTTCTATCTAAGAGAAAGGTCTGGAAAATCTGCAAGAATCAAAGAACGTCTAGAATAATAAGATGCTCAAATCATTTAAAGAAGATCCTAATCTTAGGGCTTTTTTAAATTATTTATTTGTTGAAAAAGGACTATCAAAGAATACAGTTATAGCCTATCAAAGAGATATTGAAAGTTTTTTGTCATGGCTGCAAAAACACAAAATAAATTACATCAATTTAAATGAAGCTCATATAAATAAGTATGTGTCATTTTTATTTGATTTTAAGTTAAAGAGCTCCTCAGTAAACAGAAAAATATCATCTCTTAAAGCGCTATATTTATATTTGTTAAAGAAAGATAAGATAGACAAGTCGCCTATTGCTGACTTCGTATCACCAAAGCAAGAAAAATATTTACCAACTTCAATGTCAGAAGAAGAAGTTGAAAGGTTATTAAATAGTCCAGATTCTTCAAAAACTATAGAAAGAAGGGATAAGGCCATGATTGAAATGCTATATGCAACTGGGATGAGGATTTCAGAGCTTGTAAATTTAAAGATTGTTGATATTGATATGCAAAGGTGTGTCATTAAGGTTTTAGGAAAAGGTTCTAAAGAAAGATTAATTCCTTTTGGTGAATCTGCTTTAGAATCACTGAATTATTATCTTACTGATAGGGTTGATTCTTCATCCAAAGAGGTATTCTTATCAAATAGGGGCACCAAATTAAGTAGAGTTTCATTTTGGAGAAGAATAAAAGTATATCTTTTAAGAGAGAATTTAAAAAATTCAATATCGCCTCATACTTTAAGACATGCATTTGCAACTCATTTGTTAAATAGAGGGGCTGACTTAAGGTCAGTTCAACTTTTACTAGGTCATAGTGACTTATCAACAACTCAAATATATACTCACATTGCAAAACAAAGATTAGGTGAAGTTTTAAAAAAACATCATCCAAGGGGTTAAATGAAATTTAAAATATTGCTAAATGTTGTTTTTATTTTTTCTTTTTCAGTTTTTTCTGATGAAGCAACTATTGAAGAAAAAATTTCAGCAATTTTACCACCGGGTACGAATATAGAAATTATAGAGGAATCGAGCTTCCCAGATATTTATAAAGTTTATTATGGAGATATTCAGCCGTTATATGTTTCAAAAGACGGAAACTTTTTCTTATATGGAGATATGTTTGAAATAAAATCTTCACAAATTATCAATTTAACAAACATTGACATCACTCAAAGACGCATTTCATTGATGAGTGAAATTAACAATAATGAATTAATTTCTTTTCCATCTAAAAATGAATTATATAGCGTCACTGTTTTCACTGATGTAGATTGTGGATATTGTAGAAAATTACATAAAGAGATTATGGGTTATAACAAATTAGGCATTACCATTAATTATGCAGCTTTCCCAAGATCAGGTATTGGAACTGAAGCTTTTACAAAGATGGTAGGAGCATGGTGTTCAAATAATCCCAAAGAATCTTTGACTAATCTTAAAAACGGAAAAAATCCAAAGTTAAATTTCTGTGATTCACAACCTATTGCTAAACATTACGCTATTGGTAAAAAATTAGGTATTACTGGGACTCCTGCAATAGTTAGTGAAGATGGGCAATTGTTTCCAGGATATTATTCTCCTGAAGATTTATTAGAAAAATTAAAAAGCTAATTATGAAAAGTCTAAGGATTGGTATATGTGGTTGGGGAAATGTTGCCACAGGATTGTTTAATACTATTAAGTCAAATTATGCACTGATTCAATCAAATGGAAATATGGATATTGAAATTGTTGTAATTGGTGCCAGACGGGACAATCCAAAATGTGACTCAGGCGAAGTAAAAATAGAAAGAGATATTTTTGATGTTATAAAACATGATATCGACGTTGTGGTTGAATTAATTGGAGGAGTTGAAGTTGCTAGGGATTTAATTTTAGAAGCTATTAAGAATAAAAAACATGTCGTTACGGCAAATAAGGCAGTAATATTTCATCATGGTGACGAGATATTTAAAGAAGCTTCTAAAAACGGGGTTAAGGTTTTATTTGAATCATCTGTATGTGCCGGGACGCCAATTATAAAACTTCTAACAGAAGAATTAGCTGCAAATAAAGTTTCTAAGATAGCTGGAATGCTTAATGGAACATCAAATTTTATCTTATCGAAGATGGAAGAAGGTGATGACTTTAGTTCTACTCTTCAACTTGCGCAAAAAGAGGGTTACGCAGAGCCTGATCCAACTTTTGATATTGAAGGTACAGATGCTGCTCATAAGATAGGCATATTATCATGTCTTGCATATGGAACTTCTTTGCCTCCAGAAGATTTTTATGTTGAGGGAATAACTAAAATAGAAAAAATCGATTTTAAATATGCCATGGAGATGGGCTATACAATAAAACATCTTGCTGTTGCAAAATTTAGTAATGGCATCAATGAATTGAGAGCACATCCCGTATTAATTAGTAATAAATCTTATCTTGCAAATTTAAAAAGTGTTAGGAATGGTATTGAAATAGAAACCGATCTTTTGGGGACACTTCATATTGCAGGATCAGGTGCTGGACAAGAGTCAACAGCATCAGGAGTGATATCAGATTTAGTACATCTTGCTAATTCTGATAAGAATATTTCAAAAAATGAAGTTCCTAGAAAAAAGATTGAATCTATAGATTTCCTTAGCTTAAGTTTTAAATATTACTTTTATATTGAAGTTGAAGACTTGCCGGGTGTGATGGCTTCAATCTCATCCATATTTGCAGAAAAAAAAGTGGGAATTGACTCAGTTGTTCAAAAAGAAGAGCTATCAGAAAATATTGTCCCAATTGTAATTATTACAGATCCGTTTGTTGAGAAGAATCACAAAGAATTATTGATGAGTATTTCTAATTTAGATTCTGTAAACAATGTTAGGTCTATCAGAGTTGAAGAAGATTAAGCATGCTTTTTCATAGCACTAGAGGCGGGGATAATAAAAAAACTTTTGAACAGGTGTTAATGCAAGGTCTTGCTAAAGATGGTGGTTTATTTATGCCTGATTTTTGGCCAAAAATAAATATAGAAGACTTAAAAAATATTGAATCTTTCGTTGATGTGGCAAAATATATTGTTCCTTTATTTACAGATTCATCATTCAATAAAGATGAGGTTGAAAAGCTGCTTGATCAGACTTGGCATGACTTTGATAAAAAAGAGCTGATTAACATTTTTGAAATAAATGAAAAAATATCCATTCTAGAATTATTTCACGGACCAACATCTGCTTTTAAAGATTTTGGATTACAACTTGCAGCAGCTTTCTTTAATAAAACTTTAGAGAAACAAGAGAAGACTGCGATTGTATTTGGCGCAACATCTGGAGATACAGGATCGGCAGCAATAGATGCTTGCAAAAATTTTGATTTAATAAAAAGCTTTATTCTTATACCGGAAGGAAATATGTCTGAAATACAAAGAAAGCAAATGACCACTGTTGATAAGGATAATGTTTTTCCTATTCTTGTTGATGGCACATTTGATGACTGCCAAGACATTGTAAAGGAGGGATTCAAACAAAGGAAATTCTTGCGAGACAATCAATATTTATTAGCAGTTAATTCAATAAACTGGGTAAGAATCATAGGCCAAATTTGCTATTATTTTTTCGTTTCATTAAAAATTAATAAACTCTCAGAGCCTTTAAATTATTCAGTTCCAACTGGAAATTTTGGAAATGTTTTTGCTTGTTATGCAGCTTCTAAAATGGGTATGCCGTTATCAAAGATAGTTGTAGCAGTAAATTCCAATGATATTCTAGATAGATTTTTTAGAAACAACGACTACTCTAAAGAAAAAGTAAATGAAACAATTTCTCCAAGTATGGATATTAGTGTTGCAAGTAATTTCGAGAGATTGTTATATGACTTATATCTTGATCGTGATTCAGACTTATGTTCAAAATTTTATTCAGCTTTTCCTGATGCGGGGATTGAAGTAAAAGAAAGTATTTGGAAGAAATCATCTGCTTTATTTTTAAGCTATAGCTCTGATGATAATTCTACATATGAGCGTATGAAATTTTATTACAAGAACTATGATTATATTATGGATCCTCACACGGCTGTTGCAGCAGACGCTGTAGAAAATTTTAAAGAAAAGTTGGAGTATAAAACTATAATATTATCTACAGCACATCCAGCTAAATTTCCCGATGCTATTAGAAATGCTGGATTATCGATAGAAACTTTTCCAAAGAAGTTGAGCGATGTATTCAATAAAGAAGAAATTGCTAAGAAATTAAGCTATAAAGATAATTCAATTTTTGAGTATATAAAACAAAATAATTAAATTTTACCAATGGATTTACATGAATTAAAAATAACTTTGTTAGACCTTCAGCAAAGAGTTGATGAAATTAAAAATAATGTTCTTAAAATAGAATCTAAAGAAAATAGGTTAAAAGAAATAGAAAAAGACCTTGCAGAAGAGGAGGTGTGGTCAAATTTAGAACTATCTCAAAAGCTAAGCAAGGAAAAAACAGCCATAGAAAAAATAATTAGCTCCTTTAAAGTCGTTTCTGAAAAATTATCTGACTCCCAAGTACTTCTAGATGTATCAATAGAGGAAGACGATGACTCTTCAATTGATGAAATTTCCCAAGAAACAATACAAATTTCGTCATTAGTTGAGGAGCTCGAATTTAGTAGAATGTTTACAAATAAAATGGATTCATCATCTGCTTATATTGAAATTCAATCTGGTTCTGGCGGAACAGAAGCCCAAGACTGGGCTGAGATGCTGCTAAGAATGTATACAAAATGGGCAGAAAGCAGAGGTTTTGCTTCAAATTTAATTGAAATTTCTCACGGAGAGGTTGCAGGCATTAAATCAGCATCTCTTCATGTAGATGGGGATCATGCATATGGTTGGCTTAGAACAGAAACTGGAATTCATAGGCTGGTAAGAAAGTCACCATTTGACTCTGGCAATAGAAGACATACTTCATTTGCATCTGTTTTTATATCACCTGAAATTGATGATTCTATTGAAATTAATTTAAATAAAGCCGATATAAGGACTGATACATACAGAGCGTCTGGAGCAGGAGGCCAGCATGTTAACAAAACTGATTCAGCAGTAAGATTAACTCATATACCAACAGGTGTTGTAGCTCAATCACAAAGCGATCGTTCGCAACATAAAAATAAAGAAAATGCATTAAAACAATTAAAATCTAAGCTTTACGAGTTAGAATTACAGAAACAAAATGAAGAACAGCAGCTTCTTGAAGATAGTAAGTCTGATATTGGTTGGGGAAGTCAGATAAGGTCGTATGTGTTAGATCAATCAAGAATAAAGGACTTAAGAACAAATCATGAAACTGGAAATACTTCAGCAGTATTAAATGGAGATTTAGATGATTTTATGAAATCATCCTTAAAAGCAGGAATATAAATGGATAAAGATAATCTAGGCGGCGAAAAAGCTATCATTGAAGAGAGAAGAAAAAAATTAGATCAACTTAGGGATAAGGGATCTGCTTATGGAAATTCATTTAAACCTAAAAATAATGCAAAAAACCTACATGAAGAATTTGGAAAGTTCTCAAAAGAAGAATTATCTGAAAAAGACATTAAAAATATCTCAATTGCAGGCCGTATTGTCCTTAAAAGAGTTATGGGAAAAGCTAGCTTTGCAACTTTAAGAGATTCATCTGGAGATATACAGATTTATGTGACTAAAAATAATGTAGATGATGATGTTTATGAGGATTTTAAGACATGGGATCTTGGAGATATTGTTGGGGTTTCAGGCACTTTATTTAGAACTCAGAAAGATGAACTAACGATCGATGTTTGGGATTTAGAAATGATTACAAAATCACTAAGGCCAATGCCAGAAAAGTTTAAGGGATTAACTGATATAGAAGCTCGTTACAGACAAAGATATTTAGATTTAATGACCAATGCTGCGACAAAAGATGTTTTCATTAAAAGAACCAAAATTATTGATTCAATGAGAAAAAAAATGAATGAAGTTGGCTATCTTGAGGTTGAAACTCCTATGATGCATCCTCTAGCTGGCGGAGCTGTTGCGAGACCTTTTGTTACTCAGCACAATGCTTTAGGGCAGGACTTGTATTTACGAATAGCTCCTGAGCTTTACTTAAAAAGGCTTTTGGTTGGAGGGTTTGAAAAAGTTTTTGAGATTAATAGAAGTTTTAGAAATGAAGGACTTTCAACAAAACATAATCCAGAATTTACAATGATGGAATGGTATCAAGCATATGCGAGCATGCAAGATCAAATGGATTTGACGCAAGATATTATACTAAATGCTGCTGAGGCTGCTGGCTGCAGTTCAACCATCAAATGGGATGATATAGAAATTAATTTAGATAATTTTAACCAATCTTCCTTATCAAGCTTAGTTTTAGAACATAATAAAGACTTAACAGAAGATGATTTAAGTAATTTAGATAAGCTTAAAAACTACCTACAAAGTAAAAAAGTAAAGATTGAAAAGAGCTGGGGTGTTGGAAGAATGCTTTTAGAAGTTTTTGAGGAAACAGTTGAATCAAAATTAGTGGATCCTACCTTTGTAACTGAATATCCAGTTGAAGTATCACCTTTATCAAGAAGAAATGAAGAAAAGCCTGATTTCGCTGATAGGTTTGAGTTATTTATCGGTGGTAAAGAGTTTGCAAATGGCTTTTGTGAATTAAATGACCCTGATGATCAGGCTTCGAGGTTCGAAGACCAAGTAGCTGCAAAAGATTCTGGTGATAAAGAGGCTATGGATTATGACCATGATTATATTACTGCCTTAGAACACGGAATGCCTCCAGCTGTCGGAGTGGGAATGGGGGTTGATAGGTTGGTTATGTTGCTTACAAACCAATCTTCAATTAGGGATGTCTTGTTATTCCCACAACTTAAATCATAGTACTTTATTATCAATCTGATTTATAAAGTTAGTTAATTATATTAATATAAATTATGAATATAACACTGGCTTTAACTGTTGGCGTTCCTATTGCTATATTAATATATATAGTTAAATCAGATAGATTTCCAGAACCAACCAATTTAGTTATTCAAACTTTTTTTGTTGGAGTTTTTATATGTGTTCCAGCGGGTTATTTAAATAGTTATATATATTTACTTGAAGACGCCTTAGGTATTAAGGATATGTCATTTTTAGCTGGATTTACTGAAGAACCTCTAAAGTTCTTGGCATTTATGCTGTTTATTAAAGCTAAGTCAGATTTTGATGAACCAATGGATGCAATTGTATATGGAACTATCATCTCTTTAGGATTTGCTACTTGGGAAAATATTGAATATGTTTATATGATATACAGTGACCAGTCTTTTTATGTAGCAACTATTAGAGCAATAAGCGCAATACCACTTCACGCATCCTGTGGTGTCATTATGGGATATTACATTGGTTTATATATTTTTAAGGGCCGCAGGAAGTATATTGTGCAGGCCTTGCTTATACCTGTTTTAATTCATGCTTTATATAATTTTTTAACAGGATTTCCAAACCTTATATTTTTTGGATATCTTATATTGGTTATATTTTTTGCTAAAACACTTCATCAAAGATTTGTAATAGAACAGCAAACTAAGAAAGTTGAAAGTGAAATTAAAATAAGATGAAAAAACTTTAGCTTAATCCTTCTTCATCTCTATTTTCTCATATCCAAGCTTGCGCATTTACCATCTAAATTTGTCAAAGTTTTCTGGATTTGCCCATCCTTTTGAATTATTCCAGCTTCTTTTATTGTTATAAGTTCTCAGGTTATAAGAAAAACATTTTAATTTAGCACTTTTATCTCTTAATTCTATTTGAAACCCTAACTTAAGCATCATCTCGTCTATGCTTTTATCTTTTTCAAAGCTTGTAAAAATAACAATTTTTTGACTTAAAAGATTCTTTATAGTGCCTATTTGATTCTCACAAATTTGAATATCATCTAGCACTATGTATATATCGCAATTATTATTAAATTCTTCAATTTCAGGTGAGATGGACGCAGACTCAACATTAATTTTTTCAATCCTTTTTAAAAATTTAGAGATATCTTTTTTTGTAAGAAATTGTAATTTATTAGATTTTTCATCATCTATAATATTTAAGATATAGCTATAGATAATCTTATCTTTTTTAGTCATTTCATTAGATGTTTCACTGCTTCTTTTTCTTCAAGTAGCTCATCAATCGATATTTGGAATTTTGATTTAGCAAAGTCTGACAATGCTATATCTCTTTTAATCTCTATAGTTCCATCATCAAGAGTTATTAAAGGATATCCACAAATAAGACCTTCAGGAACATTGTACGAACCGTCACTAGCTATAGCAGCACTAAAACAACTACCTGATGGAGTAGGGCTCTCACAAGCCATAACTGTATCAATTGCAGCTTTTGCCGCAGATGTTGCTGATGAAGCTCCTCGTGCATCAATAACTGCTTTCCCTCTTTGTTGAACGGTTGGAATAAATTCAGACTCAACCCAAGAAGTATCATTAATTACATTACTTCCAAGATCTCCATTAATAAGAACATTTTCTGAATCGGGATACATAGTTGGACTATGATTACCCCAAATTATCATGTTTCTTACCTCGGATATGTTGGTATTAGTTTTCTTTGAAATAATTGACTTTGCTCTGTTTGAATCTAACATTGTCATTGCCATCCAAATTTGTGAGTCTTTATTAGCAGCATTTTTTCCTATAAAAGCATTTGTATTTGCTGGATTTCCAACTACAAGTATCTTTGCATCATTTTTACCATACTTACCAATTGCCTTACCCTGATCTACAAAGATGCCACCATTTATACTTAAAAGATCTGAGCGCTCTTCAATCTTTTTACCGTTATAAACTATTCCTCTTGGAATACTCCCAACCAATAAAAACCAATCCCCATCTTTTGAAGCTTCTTCAAAGTTATCAGTAAATGTTACTTCACCCATGTTAGGAAAATAAGAGTCTTCTAACTCCATCACCAAGCCTTTAAGTTTTTCAACAACCTGAGGAATTTCAACAAGAGTAAGATCTACTTTTTTATTCCCAAATGTTCTTCCATCTACTAACCTTGGTATCAAAGAGTATGCTATTTGACCTGCTGCTCCTGTTACAACTACTTTTATTGATGAGCTCATATATTCCTTGTTGATTAAATAATTAACAATTATATTCCTAAATTAAAATCTAATCCTTAATTTTCTATCATAGTAAATAACTTTCTTTTTGATTAAAATAACTTCAATCTAAAAAAATACTCTCGGAGAAATAAACATGACTATAAGATTCGATGACAAAGTTGCAATTGTTACTGGCGCTGGTGGAGGCATAGGAAAACAGCATGCCCTTGAACTTGCAAAAAGAGGAGCTAAGGTTGTTGTTAATGATCTTGGCGGTAGCGTAGATGGTAGTGGAGCTAGTGACGCTGCTGAAGAGGTTGTTGAGCTCATAAAGGCTGACGGAGGAGAAGCTATATCTAATGGCGCTAGTGTTACTGACTTAGATGCTGTAAAAGGAATGGTTGATCAAACTATGAGCGAATGGGGAAGGGTTGATATCCTTGTTAATAACGCAGGTATTCTGAGAGATAAAAGCTTCCATAAGGCAACTCTTGAAGACTTTAATCTTGTTATGGATGTTCATTTTCAAGGAAGCCTAAATTGCACACATACAGTTTTTCCAATAATGAGAGAACAGGAGTATGGCCGAATTATATTTACCAGCTCTTCAAGTGGAGTCTTTGGTAATTTTGGACAAACGAACTATGGGTCAGCAAAAATGGCAATGGTTGGATTAATGAATACGCTAAAAATTGAAGGCCAAAGCAAAAACGTTTTTACAAACTCTATTACTCCTGTTGCATACACAAGAATGACAGAAGGCCTAATACCCGAAGATTTTGGTAAAAACCTACAACCAGAGTATGTAACTCCAGCAGTAATCTATTTAGCAAGTGAAAATGCTCCAAACGGAGCCATAATGGCGGCAGGTGCGGGGGTTTTTTCAAGAATATTTATACACGAAACCATGGGTGTTTCATTGGGTATGGGAGAAGATATGACCCCAGAAAACATTCAGGCAAATTGGGATAATATTTCAGATATGGAAGATGCTAGAGCCCTTCAAAACGGGGGAGAGCAAACTCTTAAATTCTTTGAATTAATCAATAAGGATTAGAAAAATATTACTTATGTTGAAAAACTAGGCCTTTTTGCAATATTGTTAATATAGTTATTTAGATTCTTATAATCATTAATATCAATTTTATTAAGCCTTAATAAAAATTGTAAAGAGCAAACAGCTTGAATATCAGCATATGAAAATTTATCACATGCAATGAATTCTTTTTTTCCAATTACCTCTTCATAGTAACCTAATGACTTTACTGCTAATTCTCTTTGGGCTAATCCAAACTCGTTATTTTGATTTTCTAGTGCGCTCATATGAGGGTGAGTGTGTCTAAAGCCATGCATTAGGGGAAGCATTAATTCAAAAGATACTCTCGAGTACCACATTTCGATTTCTGCGATTTGCATTGGATTGTCTCCAAATAAATTTGGATTTGGATATAAACATTCTAGATATCTGCAAATGGCTGTAGTTTCTAAAATTACTTGACCATCGTCTAGTACAAGAGCAGGTATTCTTGAATTTGGAGCTATTTTTCTATATTCCGGAGTTTTGTGCTCCAACTTACCAAGGTCAAGATCATGAACCTCTATATTTTTTATTCCTTTCTCAGCAATAAATATAAGGACCTTTTTTGGACTTGGAGCAACAGGGCTCGAATATATTTTCAAATACTATTCCCAGTTAAGAGCGCCACCAACCTGGTATTCAGTAACTCTTGTTTCAAAGAAGTTTTTCTCTTTTCTTAAATCAATAATTTCTGACATCCAAGGGAATGGATTGCTTACACCAGCAAATTCTTCGTCTAAGCCTAATTGAGTGAGTCTTCTATTTGCAATAAATTTTAAGTACTCTTCCATCATAGCTGCGTTCATACCAAGGACTCCTCGTGGCATGGTATCTCTTGCGTATTGAATTTCTAGCTCAGTTCCTTCTAAAATCATTTGTGCAGCTTCAGATTTCATTTCGTCATCCCAAAGGTGAGGATTTTCTATTTTAATTTGATTTATGACATCAATTCCAAAATTAACATGCATAGACTCATCTCTTAAAATATATTGGAATTGCTCAGCAGTCCCAGTCATTTTATTTCTCCTACCCATCGATAAAATCTGAGTAAATCCACAATAAAAGAAGATACCTTCTAGTACACAATAGAAAGCAATTAGATTCTTAAGCAGTTGCTTGTCTGTTTCTTCAGTGCCCGTCTTGAAATCTGGGTCAGAAATTTCTTTTGTATATTTAAGTCCCCATGAGGCTTTTCTTGCAACACAAGGAACTTCTCTATACATATTAAATATTTCA
>MDSV01064023.1_pt1 | contig 13835 bp, 14 predicted proteins | sample 810851 | NCBI WGS metagenome assembly MDSV01 (sample SAMN05326640, study PRJNA326480) | marine metagenome | isolation source: seawater | place: Atlantic Ocean: North East | collected 2012 | reverse complement strand
TTGAGGAGTCTTATACAAAAAAATTATTAAACGATAAAAATTTAAATATTGAAAAAGTAAAAGAAGAAGTAAGAGAGCTTATTGATTCTATCGAAAAAAATTCAAACAAAGTTCATGAAGCAGCAGATGTTTTGTATCATTTAATGGTGCTTTTAGAAGCAAATGATATTAAAATTGAAGATGTAATGGAAGAGTTAAAGAAAAGACAAAAATGATGAGTTGGCATAAAAGATATATAGAATATTGGAAAAAAAAACTAAACGTTTCTGATTATGGAGTTGTTTGGATATCTTTTATTAAGGGCTTAATTATTGGTTTATTAATTTATCATTTTCTATTAATTAAATAAAATGAACTACGATAAAAATAACATTTTTGCTAAAATCTTAAGAGGTGAAATCTCTTGTAAAAAAATTTATGAAGATGAGTTTGTTTTAGCTTTCTATGATGTAAATCCTCAAAAAAAGATTCATGCACTTGTAATTCCCAGAGGAGAATATGTAAATCTAGATGATTTTTCTTCTAAGGCATCAGAAAAAGAAATTGTAGGTCTCATAAAAGGTTTAGGCACAGTTGCTAAAAAACTAGGTGTTTCTGAAGTAGTTAAAGGAGGAGGATATAGATCTCTGGTTAATGTTGGTGGAGATGGAGGACAAGAAGTTCCTCATTTACATTTTCATATCTTGGGAGGAGAAAAGGTCGGAAAAATAGTTTCCTAAAGATCCTTTTCTTGTGGAATTTTAAAAAAATCATCAATAACATTGTTATTAATTATTAAATTACTAATTACAAAACTTACATCATTAGAATAAGCATCTTTAGAATTCCAACCTTTTAAATCTAAAGAATTTTCATCAAATATTATTTTTAATTTATTTTTACTATTTTTATCCTCTACAATGATATTAGAACCTACTTTGACTGGAATATTTTTCCTTACTAAATTTAATATTTTTTCCTTTTTAAGAATAGTAAAAAGAGGAGTTTTTTTTATAGGATATAAATAAATTTTTTTATATTTTTTTTTTATTACTGCAACAGATTTACCATTAGAAATTATAATTTTTTGTTTTATATTTTGGTAGTCACATCTCATTAGTAGGGGGTATTTAATTATACACTTTCCTTCTTCTTTATTTTCAGCGATTTTTTGTTCAAAGTTAAAAGACAAAGTTTGCATCGCAGTGATCCTATTTATAAGATCTTTTTTTAAATCAGCAAAAGAAATGTTTATTGAAAATAAATAAATAAATAATATTTTTAATAGAAAAAATAATTTTTTTGAATAATTCAAATTATACCTAAAGTATTTCTCTCTTGCCTACATGATTAGCTTGTCCGACAATTCCTTTTTTTTCCATTGTCTCCATAATTCTTGCTGCTCTATTATAACCAATTTGTAATTTTCTTTGTAAAAAACTAGTAGAGGCTTTTCCTTCAGATTTTATAATATCTACAGCTTTGTCGTATAATTCATCTTTATCTTCGTCATCTCCTTGACCAAAAGGAATATCTTTATCTCTAACTATTGTAATTTCATCAATGTAATCTGGCTCACCTTGTGATCTTAAGAAACTATTTACTTTCTCTATTTCAGATTCCGAAACAAAAGGAGCATGAATTCTTATAATTCTATTAGCTGATGACATAAACAGCATATCGCCTTTACCTAGCAATTGTTCAGCACCTTGCTCACCTAAAATTGTTCGACTATCAATTTTTGAACTAACTTGAAATGATATTCGAGTTGGAAAATTTGCTTTTATTGTGCCTGTGATTACATCAACACTAGGTCTTTGTGTAGCCATTATTATATGAATTCCAGCAGCTCTAGCCATTTGGGATAATCTTTGGATATAATTTTCTATTTCTTTTCCTGCAATCAACATTAAGTCTGACATCTCATCCACTATCACAACAATGTACGGCATATGTTTTTTGTGCTTAGAATTATAACCATCTATATTTTTGACTCCCACGCTTGTCATTAATTTGTATCTGCTTTCCATTTCTTTAACTGCCCAGCCAAGTGCAGCTGTAGCTTTTTTAGCTTCTGTAATTACTGGACAAAGTAAGTGCGGTATACCTTCATAAGCAGACAGTTCTAGCATTTTTGGGTCTATAAGGATTAGATTACATTTTTCTGGAGTATATTTATAAAGTAAAGATAATATTATTGTATTAATGCATACTGATTTTCCTGAACCTGTTGTCCCAGCTATTAATAAATGAGGCATTGTAGCAAGATCACCAATAATTGGTATTCCAGAAATATTTTTCCCAAGTGCTATTGGTAATTTTATTTCATTTTTTTTAAATTTTTCATCTGAGACAATTTCACTTAAAAAAACATTTTCTCTTTTCAAATTAGGAATCTCTATACCTACCGTACTTTTTCCTGGAATTGTTGCTACTCTAGTTGATATAGAGCTTGTATTTCTCGCAATATCATCAGCTAAATTAATTATTTTTGAAACTTTTACGCCAGACGCTGGTTCAAATTCATTTAGGGTAACGACTGGACCATAGCTCACTCTTTTAATTTTCCCCTCTACACCAAAATCAAGCAAAATCTTCTCTAAAAAACTTGAATTTTTTTCCAATTCAGATTCGTTAATATTTTTTTTATTTTTCAAATTGGAACTTTTTTCTAAAAAATTTATTAAGGGCAATTTAAAGATATTATTAGTATTTTTTACTTCTTTTTTTTCTTTTGAAAATGGTAGAATTGGTTGATTTATTTTATCATCAGTATTATCTGATCGTAACGTATCCTGCTGTACATTTGTTAAGTCTTCAGATGTAGCAGAATCTTTATCTTCCTTTTTAAAAAATGAAAATATTTTTTTAATTAATAAAAAAGGAAAAATTAAACTTTTTACAATTTCACTTAAGTTTGTACTTAAACTTAGTATAAAAAAAATAATTGAAAATAAAATAAGGCAATATATTATATATTGATTTTCAATTAAGGTTGTTAAGTAATATATATTTTCTTTAATTATTAAACCAACAAATCCTCCATTTCCATTATCGATCAGCCAAAATGAATTATTATATGTAATATTTAAAACAGTAGTACCTAAAATTATATAAATTAAAGTGAAAAAAATTTTATTAATAAAACCAGTAACTATTTTTTTAGTAATTATTTCTTTACCCCAATAAAATAAATTTAAAATTAAAAAAAAGGAAATTAATCCCAAAGATTGGAGTAAAAAATCTGATATTACACTTCCATAAAAGCCCCCAATGTTTTTGATTTCTGTACTTTCTGCTGTATAAATAAAATTAGGATCACTTGGTGAGTAGCTAATAATCGATATAAAAAGAAAAATGCTGATTAAAATTAGGATTAAACCAAAAGACTCTATTAGTCTATTTTTGGCAAAGTTATTGATTTTTGTTAAGATTTGTGAATTCATTTTTTTGAATCAGTCATTTCACTTTGTATCACTTATTAATAATTGGTAAAATTGATTTATAAAAAATAAAATCATGAAAAAGCAAAAAATTTGCATTATAGGAGGTAGTCTAACAGGATTAGCTACTGCTATCAGCTTATCCGAACTAGATTTAGAAATAGACTTAGTTTTAGGCAATGAAAAGTATAATTTCCAATCTAATAGGACAACTGCAGTTTCCCAAGACAATTTTAACTTTTTTGAAACACTAAATATTTCAAAATCAATAAAAAAATATTTTTGGCCATGTGAAACTATGAAATTATATTCAACTCCTGATAATAAAAATTTTTCAAAAATATTTGAATTAAATCAGACTAAGGATAAAAAAGTTCTATACATGATTGAAAACTCAAAAATATATAAACTTATGATGAATAAAGTTAAAAAAATTCGATCAATAAAAGTAATTAAAAATCAAAAAATATCAAAAATAAATAGTTTAGGGTTATTAAAAAGCATAAAAATAAAAAATAAAAATTTCAAATATAATTTAATTATTATTTGTACTGGAAGTAATTCTGACTTAGCAAAAAATGAATTTAAAAATAAAACATTTGAGGTTTTTTATGACGAAGTATCGATAACTTCAGTTTTGAAACATGATTATTTAAAAAATAATATAGCAAGGCAAATCTTTTTAGATAATGAAATACTTGCATTGCTACCAATTTCTAATATTAAAACTTCTATAGTTTGGACATTAAAGAAAAATGCAAAAAAAGATAATTTATATCTAGAAAATAAAATAAAATCCTATTCAAAAAAATTTCTTCAAAACATAAAATTAAAGTCACAAATTGAAACAAGAAATTTGAATTATTTAATAAGAAAAAAATATTTTAAAGAAAGAGCTTTATTATTTGGAGATGCATTGCATGTAGTACATCCATTTGTAGGCCAAGGCTTTAACATGACTCTTAGAGATTTAAAATGTTTAAAAAATATATTTAGTAGGAAAATAAATTTAGGCTTAGATATAGGAAATTCAGATATTTTATCTGAATTCTCTAAAGAAATTAAATCAAGTAACTTTGCTTTTTCATTAAGTATTAATCTTCTAAAAGATTACTTCTCAATCAATAATAAATATTTTAAAGAAATAAGAAATAGTACTTTAAAAAATATAAGTAAAAGTTCTTTTATTAAAAATATTTTTTTCAATATAGCGGATAAAGGTTTTAAATTTTAGATTATTGAATCGTTTTAATTTCTTCAATTTCAAAAAGCTTAAAATTAATAATTTCATCTAAAACTTGAATCTTATTTTCAATTTTCACTGCTTCAATTATTTTTTGTTTTTCTTCAGTAGAAAAAGGTGCAATCATGCATATAGTACTTACTAATTGATCTGCATTAAGCTTACCTAGTTCATTATAGTCAATGGGATAGTTTAATTTCCCAAAAAAAAGTTTAATTTTTTTAAAAAAAACTTTGTTAGTATAATTTATTTTGTTATCTTCATTTTTAAGATCATCTAAAAATTCAGAATAATCGACATCAAATTTTCTATATAACTTTTTAATATCAGTTTCTTTTTTAATTCTAAATCTAATTATACCCGATAGATTAATTATAAATCTCTTATCCGCTGTTTCGTTAAAGCTTGTAATTTTACCTAAGCACCCTACTTTATATACATCTTTCATTTCATTTTTTTTAGACTTTGGCTGGACCATTCCAAACATTCTACCTTCTTTCATGCAGTCACTTACAAGTTGAAGGTATCTGTCTTCAAAAATATTTAATGGTAGAATAGTTTTAGGAAAGAAAACAGCATTCGAAAGTGGAAAAATGGCTATATTATCTGGTAAATTATTTTTCATAATTGTTTATAATTATATAAATTAAAATTAATTACAAATAGAGAAAATAATACTAATTTATTGTTAAAAAACTAAAATTGCTCAGTTTCAGTAGAATCTTTCATCGCAGTAGTTGAACTTTGGCCAGATGAAATAGTATTTGATACAGCATCAAAATAAGAAGTCCCAACTTCCCTTTGGTGTTTTGTAGCAGTATAGCCTTCTTTTTCACTGTCAAATTCTTGTTGTTGTAATCTTGAGTAAGCAGCCATCCCGTATTGTTTATATTTTTTTGCTAGATCAAAGATAGCATAATTCTGTGCATGAAAACCTGCTAATGTAATGAATTGAAATTTATAACCCATATTTCCAATTTCTTTTTGAAATACTTCAATTTCTTTATCAGATAAATTTTTCTTCCAATTAAATGATGGTGAGCAATTATATGCTAACAACTTACCAGGAAATTTTTCATGTATAGCTTTAGCAAAAGTTTTTGCTTCCTTTAAATCTGGTTTACCGGTTTCGCACCAAATTAAGTCACTGTAGGGCGCGTAGGCAAGTCCTCTAGAAATAGCTTGATCTAAACCATTGTTAACATAATAGAAACCTTCAGGTGATCTTTTTCCAGTAAGAAATGGTTTATCATTTTCATCAATATTATTTGTAATTAACTTTGCTGCATTTGCATCTGTTCTTGCTAAAATAATTAATGGTACTCCCATAATATCAGCAGCAAGCCTTGCTGATTTAAGATTTTTAATCATCGTTTGAGTGGGAACTAATACCTTTCCACCCATATGGCCGCATTTTTTTTCTGATGCAAGTTGATCTTCAAAATGAACGCCAGCAACTCCTGATTTTATAAATTTTTTTGTTAACTCAAAAACATTTAAAGGCCCACCAAATCCTGCTTCGCCATCGGCAATTATAGGCATTTTATAATCTATCTGTTCATTTTCACTAATTTTACCCTCATGGGTTTCCATATGTTGGATTTGATCTGCCCTAATAAGAGCATTATTCATTGATTCAACTAGTTTAGGCGCACTATCATATGGATATAAGCTCTGATCTGGGTACATCTCACCAGCGCTGTTTGCATCTGCTGCAACTTGCCAACCACTTAAGTATATGGCTTTCAGACCTGCTTTAGCATGTTGTACAGCTTGATTCCCCGAAAGTGAACCAAGAGTATTAACGTAAGATTCAGTATTTAATAAATTCCAAAGTTTTTCTGACTGCGATTTACACAAACTATATTCGATATTAAAAGTTCCCTTAAGTTTTTCAACTTCGTCTTTTGTGTAATCCCTATTTATTCCAGCAAATCTTTTAAGATCAAAAGATACGTTGCTAGACTTATTTTTTGAACTCATAGGTTTTTAAGAATATTTTAATTACTCAGAATCTTCTTGAACATCGTTCATTCCACCACTTCCCCAATCTTGGTCATCTTCTTTAACGTACAGACCCCTATCTGAGAATCGGCTGTTATTAGTTTCGTTTGGATCAAGAAAATTGTTCATAAATTTACAATATTTACAAAGTTAAAAATAATCAATATTATTCTTGAATTTATTTGTTAAAATGGTAAATTTTTGTAAATAAATAATTTACTAATAGTAAAGTTTGTAAATATGACACAAATTAACCTACAAATAGGACATAAAATCAAGACAAAAAGAAGAAAGTTAGGCATTACTCAAATTGAATTATCAAAAAAGTTAACAATATCCCCTAGTTATCTAAATTTAATAGAAAGTGGAAAACGCAAAATAAACGTAGATCTACTCATAAAGTTGGCTAATGAATTAAATTTTGAAATATCCGATATTTCAAAAAAAGCTGATACTAATCTTTATCAAAATTTGATGGATTTGCTCGGTGATAACTTGTTCGAAGATTTAGATGTAACAAATTTTGAAATTAAAGAGTTAGTAAATACAAATCCTCTTATTGCAAAAGCTTTAGTGAAACTAGGAGATAATTATAAAAAAAGAAATCAAGACATAGTTAGCAAGGTAGAAAATTTATCTGGAAAATTTATTGATAGTAGAAAAAATTCGTTTCCAGGAGAGGTAGTATCTGATTTCTTACAAGAAAACGAAAATTATTTTCCCAAATTAGAAGAATTTGCAAGCAATTTATTTAATAAAATCCAAACTAATAACCGTGTTGGTTATTCATCGATATGCGATTACTTACGAAAAAAACACACAATAGAGGTAAAAGATTTAGTCCCAGATGAAAAAAAACCTTTTACGAAACAATTTGATGTAATAAAAAAAATTTTTTTTGTATCGGATTATTTAACATTAGAAACAAAAAAATTGTATGCCGGAGCACAAGTTGCACAGCTAGAAGCTAGTGAAATTATAGATAAATATTTAAATTCTTTTTCATTTCCTTCAGAAGAATCTAAAAAACTATCAAAAGTGGCCTTACTTAATTACTCAGGTGCAGCGATAATAATGCCTTATAAACCTTTTTATGAAGAGTGCATTAAACAAAGATATGATGTTGAGCTTTTACAAAATACTTTTGCAGTTTCTTTCGAACAGGTTGCTCATAGAATTACTTGTTTACAAAACCCACAAATGAAAGGTATTCCTTTCCACATGTTAAGAGCAGACGTGGCTGGAAATATTTCTAAGCGATTTTCTTTATCTGGTATTGAAATTCCAAGATATGGAGGAGCATGTCCTAGATGGAACATATATAAGGCCTTTACAATGCCAGGTAAAATAAATGTAGCATTTTCAAAAATGCCTAATGGTGAAAAATATGTTTGTATTGCTAGAACTGTTGAAAAAGGCATAGGAAAGCATGGAATGGAAAAAACTTTATTGTCTATAGGACTAGGGTGCCAATCTAAATATGCTAAAGATTTTGTTTACGCAGATTCTTTAAATCTAAATGACAAACAGACAGAAACACCAATTGGTGTAAATTGTCGAACTTGCGATCGTATGGATTGTCAACAAAGAGCATTTCCACCTCTTCATAAAAAATTTGATATTGATCTTAACAAAAGGGGAATGTCCGTTTATGTTGCAGATTAAATTAATCGAATCAAAATGATTGTTTGGATAGCCTCATATCCCAAAAGTGGTAACACCTGGATAAGATCACTATTGTGTTCTTATTTCTTTTCAGAAGATGGAGAATTTAATTTTGATTTATTAAAAAATATTCCACAATTTTCAAACAATTTATCTGGTAATTATATAAACGATAGTAATTATCAATCTAAAATAGTTGAAAATTGGATACCTTCGCAAAAAATTATTAATAAAGACAAAAAAATTCACTTCTTAAAAACACATAATGCTTTATGCACAATTAATGGAAATAAATTTACAGACGAAATTAATACGAAAGCTGTAATATACATTGTAAGGGATCCTAGAAATCTTATTACTTCACTCTCAAATCACTATTCATGCAGCCTAGACGAAGCACTAAATTTTATGACAAACAAAAGAAAAATTATTTTTGAAGACTTTATGAAAAAAACTAAAATAGAAGGTTCTTTACATGATTTTAATTTTTTGACCGACTGGTCAGGACATTATCAATCTTGGAAGAATATTAGTTTTTGTCCAATTAAAATTATAAAATATGAAGATATTATTTTAAATACGAGAGCTGTATTTATATCTTTATTAGAGTTTCTATCTAAGTTTATTAAAGTGAAAATTGAAAATATAAAACTAGAAAAAGCAATTAGTTCTACTTCTTTTAAAGCATTAAGAAAATTAGAGGATGAAAAAGGATTTTTAGAATCAGCAATTACAAAGACTACAAAAAAAAATATTAAATTTTTTAATCTAGGACAGGAAAATGATTGGAAAAAAATATTAGATGATACAATTGCCAAGAAGTTAAATATTGCTTTTAAAAATGAGATGGGTGAATTAAAATATTTTTAAATAAATAGGTCAATTTACTCTTAATTTTTATTGATCCCAAGCATTGACCTTTTTAAAATGATAGTATTATATTACTTTTTTTAATAAGCGGGTCTAGCTCATTGGTAGAGCGAATCGTTGCCAACGATTAGGTAGAGGGTTCGATTCCCTTGACCCGCTCCAATATTGAGCAATAAAATGGATGAAACCGACAAACTATATGATAAAAAATGTGTACCATGTAAAGGTGGTATACCACCATTCGCTATTTCAGAAATACATAAATATCTAAAAAAAGTAGACGGCTGGGATGTTAAAAAAAAGGAACAGGACACATACTTTCTTGAAAAAAATTTTGAGTTTAAAAACTTTGTCGAAAGCCAAAAGTTTGTAAATCATGTAGGTAGTATTGCAGAAAAAGAAGGACATCATCCCGACATAATTTTTGGTTGGGGTTATGCAAAGGTACAAATTTTTACGCACAAAATTCAAGGTCTTGTAGAAAGTGATTTTATTTTAGCTGCTAAGGTTGATAAAATTAAAATTTAATGCTTAAAGTGTCGAATTCCAGTAAATAGCATTACTATACCAGCCTCATCAACAGTTTTAATTATTTCTTTATCATTAATTGATCCGCCAGGCTGTATGATAGCACTAACTCCTGTTTCAATTAGTTTTTCAACACCATCTGGAAAAGGAAAAAATGCATCTGAAGCAGCTATAGAGCCCACTATTTTTTCTGGTGAAAATTCATAAGCTTTTCTTGAGGCTATTTCACAGCTATCCAATCTACTTGGCTGCCCCGCACCTATTCCAATAGTTGATTTTTTATTTGCTAAAACTATTGCATTAGATTTAACAAACTTACAAATATTAAAAGCAAATTTTAGACTATTAATTTGGTTTGCTGATGGTTTCTTTTTTGAAACAATCTTTATTTTATTTTTTAATAAGATTTTATTTGCATCTTGAGCCAAAAAAGAATTTCCTAATAATAGGTGATGTTTTGGATTTTCAATATAAAATTCTTTAGAATTAATTAATCTTACATTTTTTCTTTTTTTAAGCACATGAATAGCATTATTTTCAAAACCTCTTGAAACAATAACTTCAAAAAATTTTTTATTTAATTCCAATGCTAATTTTTTTGTTACAATTCCATTAATTCCAACAATACCACCAAATGCACTAACAGGATCACAAGTAAGAGCATTTTTAAAAGATTTAATATGATCTTTTTCAATTGAAGCACCGCACGGATTAGTGTGTTTTATAATGACAGCTCCTTGATTTTTTGGAAAAGAATTTAAAATATAAAGTGCAGAGTAAATATCATTATAATTATTATAGCTTAGACTTTTTCCATGAATTTTTTCTAAATCTGTATTATTATCAAATGTATAAAAAGCACCTTCTTGATGCGGATTTTCTCCATACCTAAGTTTTTCTAATAGTTTCCCATGTATAGTTTTATATTCAGGAAACTTAATGTTTAAATCGTTATTAAGCCAACTAGATATTGTAGAGTCATAGTATGCAGTTAAACCAAAGGCTTTAGCTGACATATTTTTTCTAAATTTAATAGAAGTAGAACCTTTATTTTTTTTTAATTCCTCAATCAGTTGAAAATAATCTTTTATATTAGAAATTATAGTGACGTCGTTAAAATTTTTTGCTGCAGCTCTAATTAAGGCTGGACCACCGATATCTATATACTCTATTAATTTCTTAGATTTTTTTTTCATCATTTTATTGAAAGGATAAAGATCTACTACTACTAGATCGATTTCCGAGATATTTTTCTGTTTTAACTCTCTTTTATGTTTTAAATTTTTTCTTATATTAAGAATGCCTGCATGAATTTTTGGATGTAAAGTCTTTACCCTCCCATCCAACATTTCAGGAAATTTAGTATAATCTGAAATTTCAATACATTTAAAATTCATACTTTTTATTTTTTTAAAAGTACCTCCGGAACTTATAATTTCAATATTAAATTTTTTAAAAATAGGAAGTATTAGTTTAAGATTCGACTTGTCTGAAACAGAAATTAAGGCTCTTTTAATTCTTTTAAAATTCATATACTAACTAACTCTCTCGATAGTCCATTCTATTGATATTACATCTTTATTTATTTTTCCAGAAATAGAAATCGATTCATTATTTATTATTTTATTTTTATTGCCAAGAAAAATATTTTTTTCTATTTCGAGGTTATTATTTTTTGTTTGTAATAACCATCCATTCTCATTTTGCACGTTTATTAGGACTGAGTTTCCAGCTTGTGTTTTAACAATTTTTGTTTCAGGATAAATATGAAATCTTATAAAATAAACTAATGAATTAGAATAATTTTTAGTTTTTTTTAACTCATCAATTCCAAATATTTTATCATCATTTTTAAGAATTTTTATTGTTCTTGTATGGATATAACCAAACTTTTTTTCATAACCATTGTGAGCCGCAGTAATAGAATAGAAATTTTTATTTTCAGTATAATTTTTTGTAACTATTCTATGTTTTTCTATTAAAGAGTTGCCATAAATTTTATTTATAGAACTATTTTTTTGGAACACACATGATGAAGTATCGTTTATATAAAGGGTAGAATGAGCTGCAGTTGAACGACTAATCGCAGTAAGTTTCTGCGAAAAATATTTTCCATATCCAGAATTACATATTATTTTATTTTTACTTGAACTTAATTCAAAAGCTAAACAACCAGCCTGATAATACTTTGCAAAGCTATTTGGTGGCGGATTTCCACAATCAATAAAAAATTCAAATTTTTTTTTTTTGATCTTTATAAAATCTGCTAACTGTTGATTTTTATTAGTAAATTTATATTTTAGGTTTTTTAAAAATAAATCATAATCTTTATGATTAACTTCTGTAGCTCCATTAAATAAAGGAAATTTTTTGTTGCTAAAGGATAACATTGCATAACAATCACCACACTTAGCTATAATTTCATTCAAATATTCTGGTACAGGTTTTAATGCTTCATTACACCATTCTCTAACTAAAATTAAATATTTTATGCATATAAAAACTTCCTCAGGGTTCCTTGTTTTTGGAAAACCATTTTCATCAAAATAATTTTTAACAGTTTTTTCTAACTCCTTAATTCCAAATTTATAATTAGAATCATTTTCCTTAAACATAATCCCAGACAATATTATTGCAGAACAACAAATAATTTTACTTGAGTTATTAGATAGATCTTTTAAATTTTTTGAAAGAAAGTTTGACTGTTTAATTAAACTTATAAGAAATTTTTCTCGATATTCGTTGTCGGAATTTTCCAGGGTAATATCAGTATTAGAGGACCAAGAAATAATTCTCTTCGCAACAATTTCCATTTTCCATGTACTAGATTCATAATTAAAAAAATTATCAATCCAGCTTTTAATTATATTTTTAATAATTACTTTGCTATTTTTTCTATCTATTTTTGTTAACCACAAAAAACTATGTAAGTTTTCAAAATTCAATTTATCTTTAGCATTTATTCTCCACAGTAAATTAGGATCTGTATTTGTTATTTTATAGAAATCATTACTCACAGAGGTTAATGAAGCGTTTAGATAAGTACTAGGATTATAAAGAATTCTATTAGGTATGAAGGTAATTAATTTTTTGTTATAAAAGTTAGTTTTAAAATAAAGATTTTTAAGAGATAAAAAAAATAATTTAAAAATAGAAAAAAAGTATAGTTTAATACTTTTTAACTTTTGCATTTTATGCAGTTCTCAGCAATTGTATATTTTTTTTTAAATCACCACTATTTTCCTTAAAAATAGTTGTGCCTGATACCAAAATATCTACCCCTGCTTCCTTTGCCATTTTCGAATTTTCAAAATTTATTCCACCATCTATTTCAATTTGAGTTTTTAATTTTTTTGAATCAATCTCTTTTCTTAGTAATTTAACTTTTTCAAGAGTTTCTTCCATAAACTTTTGTCCCCCAAAACCTGGATTTACACTCATAATTAAAACTAAATCAAGAGAACTTAATATTGGTAAAACTTTATTTACAGAAGTTTCTGGATTTAAAGATACCCCAACTTTTTTATTATAAGATCTAATTTTTTTTATTGAATTGGAAAGATTTTCAGTTGCTTCAGGATGAATTGTAATTATATCAGCACCTGCTTCAGCAAAATTTTTAATAAAATTATGTACAGGAGATATCATTAAATGAACGTCAAACGGGAGAGATGTAAATTTGCGTAGTTTAGTTATTACATCAGGGCCAATGGTAATATTAGGCACAAAGTGACCATCCATTACATCAATATGTATAAGATCAGCTCCTGCTTTTTCTAAATCTTTAATTTCACTACCTAATTTACTAAAATCTGCAGATAAAATTGATGGTGATATTTTAATAGATGGCATACGAAAATTTATATTTTTATATTACAATTATGTCAAAAAAAAAGAAGGGCGGAAATTCCCGCCCTTCTTGAATAAGTTTGGCACTTTTTGCCTATGCTCTTGATGAATCTCCAATATCATCAGTCAAAGCACTTACTGATTTTCTAGGCATTGTTGACATTTCCATTTTATAAGCCAAGAACCACATCATTCCACATCCTAAAATCCAGAATAATATTTGCCAAGCCCAAATTGATGGAATTCCAAAAGTC
>MDSV01105451.1_pt1 | contig 13837 bp, 13 predicted proteins | sample 810851 | NCBI WGS metagenome assembly MDSV01 (sample SAMN05326640, study PRJNA326480) | marine metagenome | isolation source: seawater | place: Atlantic Ocean: North East | collected 2012 | reverse complement strand
ATCACCAATATACATTCCAGGTCTTTTTCTTACAGCTTCGAGACCTTTTAAAACTTTTATAGAGTCTGCTTGATAAGTGTTGTTATTTTTCATTTTTTTGGAAAAAAATAACATAACACATTTTTAACTAATTAAATATATAAGTTTAAATTAGATCTTGGTAGAGAGGTTAATTTAGAGTAATTTAAAAATATTATGGTAAAAAAAGGTATAATTTTAGCGGGCGGATCAGGCACTAGGTTGAGTCCTTTAACTAAAGCGGTAAATAAACAGCTTTTACCCTTATATGATAAGCCATTAATATTTTACCCTTTGTCAATCCTAATGTTAGCAAATATAAAAAATATTTTGATGATAGTAAATCCAGGCCAAATTGAAAACTTTAAAAATCTTTTGGGTGATGGAAAAAGATATGGAATTAAGATTGCCTACAAAATCCAGAATAAACCAAGAGGTTTGCCAGAAGCTTTTATATTAGGTAAAAATTTTATTAAAAATGATAATGTTGCATTAATATTAGGAGATAATTTTTTTTATGGGCAAAGTTTAACAAGTAAACTTGAAAAATCTTTGCTTCATAAAAATGGAGCTAGAATTTTTTTAAAAAAAGTAAACAAGCCAGAAAACTATGGCATAGCAAAAATTTCCAAAAACAGTATTGAAAAAATATTAGAAAAGCCAAAAAAATTTATTTCAGATCAAGCAATAACAGGACTTTATTTTTTTGATAATAAAGTTTACAAATACGCCAAAACACTGAAACCTTCAAAAAGAGGAGAATTAGAAATTACAGATTTGCTGAATATTTATAAAAAAAATAAAAGCTTAAAATTTGAATTTATTGGAAGAGGAGCGATTTGGTCAGATGCTGGCAAAATAGATGACATGACCAATGTTTCGAATTTTGTTGAATCTATAGAAAAGGTTCAAGGGCTAAAAATAGCATGTCTAGAGGAAATAGCTTTATTTAAAAAATGGATTACAAGAAAAATAATTTCAAAAAATATAAAATTTTATGGAAATTGTGAATACAGTAATTATTTAAAAAAATTATAAACATTGGAAAAAAAAAAATTATTACTTACTGGAACATCAGGGTTTGTTGGATATGCATTTTTAAAATATGCACTTTCAAAAAAATTTGATGTTATAGATATCCTTAGATATAAAAATAAAAAAAACTTAAAGATTAAAAAATTAAAAAAAAAATACAAAAAAAATTATAAAACAATTTTTTTTTCCAATAATCGCCAGTTAAAGAAAGAAATTGCTAAAATTAAAGTCGATTGCTTTATAAATTTCGCCACCTTATACAAAAATAATCACAAACATGAAGATATTTTTGGATTTATTGAATCAAATATACTTTTTCCTACTTTAATTTATGACTTATTACATAAAAGAACTAATATAATAATCAATTTTGGTAGCATGATGCAACATTCGGATGGCAAAAATTATACACCAAAAAACTTTTATGCTTCTACAAAGAATGCCTTTGAAATGATTGGAAATTTTTATTCTTTAAATAATTACAAAAATAAAATTTATAACTTAAAACTTTATGAAAGTTATGGTGAAAATGACAAAAGGAAAAAAATTATACCTACATTATTAGAAAATTATAAAAAAAATAAAACTACTAAAATCCTATCAAAAAAATTAGAATTAAACATTGTTCATATAAATGATATTATTAATGCCATTATGATTTTATTAAAAAATAATATAAAACCAGGATCTTATTGTTTAAAACAAAACAAAAATATTAAAATTTACAATTTAATAAATAATATTAATAAAGATTTAAGTAAAAAAATTAAAGTCAAATACTACAATAATTTTGTCCCAAAAATTAAAAAATCCAGAATAAAAATTTTACCAAAATGGAAATCAAACACACAGCTTATAAAAAAAATTAAATCAAAATTTATTCATGAAATTAATTAAAACAAAATTAAAAGATTTATTTATTTTACAGACAGATATATTTAAAGATAATAGAGGTTTTTTTAAAGAAGTTGAAAAAAAAAAAGTATTAAATAAAAAATTTATATTTGATTGTTTTTCTTTTTCTAAAAAAAATACATTAAGGGGCTTACATTTGCAGACGAAAAAATCTCAAACTAAACTTCTTACCGTTGTTCAGGGAACAATACTGGATGTTGTGGTAGACTTAAGAAAAAGTTCAAAAACTTATGGAAAATATTTTTCTATAAAAATATCCCAAAATTCCAACTTTTCACTTCTTATCCCCGCGGGATTTGCGCATGGTTTTTTGTGTTTAACAAAATTTTGTGCGGTTTATTATAAATGCACGAATTATAGAAATAAGGAAAGTGAAATTACGATAAAATGGAATGACAGAAATTTAAAAATTAAATGGCCAATAAAAAATCCTATACTTTCAAAAAAAGATAAAGAGGGAATTGCGTTTTCAGATTTTTAAATCACTTTAGGTAAAGGAATATGAGTTATGAACTTTCCTCCTTTATTTATAAAAGATTTTTCTTTTTTAAATATTTCATCTTTGAAGTTCCATGCGCCTAAAAAAACTATATCGGGATCACCTTTTTTTAATTTTCTATATTTTTTAATTTTAATTTTACTACCAGGAAGATATTTATTAATTTTATAAGACGTTGTATCAAAAAAATAGTCAATGTATTTATTATCTATTCCACAGTAGTTTAAAACCGTACAGGATTTTGCTGTGGCACCATACCCTACTATTTTAAAGTTCTTTTTCTTTAATTTTTTAAAAATTTCAAGTAATTTATTTTTTGATTTTTTAACCTTTAAAGCAAAATTTGCATAAGTTGAATATTTATTTAATCCATAACTTAATTCTTTTTTTATCTCTTTTTTAACTTTAATTTTCACTGTATAAAATTTATTTGATTTTCTCTTAATAAAATATCTGTTTGATCCGCCGTGCGTTTTAGTATTTTCAATGTCAAATATTTCTAAATCAAATTTACTTAAAACTTTCTTCAAAGCAATTGTCGAAAAAACATAAATATGTTCACAATAAAATTGATCATATGCAACTTTTTTTAAACATTCTAATAAAGATGGATCTTCCAATATTAGTATACCTTTTTCAGATAAAGCACATTCTATGCCTTTAAATATTTCATTAAAATTTTTAATATGGCTCAATGTATTAGCTGAATATATTAAATCTGCTTTTCTATTTTTTGTTATTTTTCTTGCGAGATATAAATTCCAATATTCAGCGTAAGTTTTATAATTTTTTTTTTTAGTTATTAAAGCTAAATTTTTACATGGTTCAACACCAACTATATTATTTCTTTTAAAATTTTTAATAAATGCGCCGTCGTTACTACCAATTTCTATAATAAATTTTGGATTGAAATGTTTTTTAATTTTATTAGATAAATTTTTAAAAGACTTTTGCATAGTTTTAGATTCTGATGATTTATATGGGTAATTCTTGTTAAACATCTTTTCTTTTGGAACAGTGTTTAAAATTGATACTAAATAATTTTTAGGATTAAAGCCTACAATAAGTTTAAATTTTTTTTCTTTTAAATGAAGATTTTTCTTTTTAATATAGGAATTTGCTAATGGCTGAAGTCCTAAATTAAGAAATTTTTTCATATATAAATTCAACAATTTAAATTATCATTATGCAATGATATGATTTATATTTTTAATAATTTTATTTCACAAAAATGAAAATTTTTTGCTTATCAATTTATAACGAAAATTATAGATTATTTAAAGAACTTAATCTTGTGCCTGTGGGACTAGGATCTCAAAATTTTGGAAATGAATGGCTAGGTGATAAAGGTACTTTAAGTATTTCTGAAAAAAATGTAAATTTCGGCGAATATACTTTCCATTATCATTTATGGAAAAATAAAATTAACAATGAAAAATACGATGATTGGATTGGATTTTGTTCTTATAGAAGATTTTGGATAAAGAAAAATATAACAGAGCCAAAAAATATTGAAGAATTAAAAAAATCAATTATTCAAAAACCAGCTGATGCTTGGAAAAATAGTGAAGTAGTTTTAGTAAAACCTTTAATTTTTAAAAAAATTAAAAATATAAAATTAATAAAAAGAAATTTTTTTGAAGTATTAAAAAAACCTTCTGTTTTATTTAAAAACAATTCATTGGAAGATCAGTTCAATATATTTCATGGTTCTTATTTTTTAAAAGAAGCGATTAACTTGTTAAGTGAGGATAATCGAGCTAATTTTTCCAATTTTTTAAAAGGTTATGAATGTAATCCATACAATATGTTTATTTGTAAAAATTCAGATATACTTAATCAATTCTATGAAGAAATCTTCCCATGGCTTTTTAAGTGTGAGGATATATTTAAAAATAAAAAACTTGTAGGTTATGACAAGATAAGAATTTATGGTTTTTTAGCAGAAAGGTATATGTCTTATTGGTTTCAAAAAAATTTTAAAACTATAAATTGGCCAATATCATTTATTGATACACATAATAAAATTTAATAAATAATGAGTAAAAACAAATTTCTTCTTATTATTTCTATTTTTTTTTCTTTGGTGGTAGCAGAATTATTAACTAGACTAATAATTACACCTCCAGATTATTCTCAAATCAATAGAGGTTACTTATTATTTGAAGAAAATGAAATTTTCAAAAATGAGGATAATTTTTTTACATATCAACCAAATAAAAAAATTTTATCAAGATCATATCATTATATTGAGGAAAATTTTTTAAAAGAATATTCCTATTACATACAAACTAATAATTTTGGTTTAGTTCAGGATAATGACCTTGATTTCAAAAAGAAATCTATTTTATTATTAGGAGACTCTTTTACTGAAGGACAGGGCGCATATTCTTGGACTAATAAATTTAAAGGATCTTTTAAAAATTACCAAATAGTTAATGGTGGATTATTAGGAACTGGACCAAAACAATTTTACTTCTTAGAAAATTATTTATCTCAAAATTTAAATATTAGTAAAGTTATATTTATATTTATAGGTGGAGATTTTATGAGAGGAGATTTTGGTTTTTCGAAAAATGTAACTGACTGCCTTAAAGACGAAAAAAAATGTATTGGTAATGAGAGTTTTTACGGCTTTGATAGCAGTAAAGACGAAAAACAAATTAAAATATATTTAGAAAAATTAAGAAAATACAGAGAAAGCAATACAAATAAAAACTTTAAATATTATAGGCGAGAATTAAAAAATAAATTAAAAAGTTTAAATATTGTATCAATTCCAAAATCTTTTTTTGAGTCTCGTTATTATGTAACTAAAAATGCAAAATTTAAAAAAAACTTAGAAAAAACTGAAAAGTTAATTAAAAAATATAAAAATAATATAATATTTATAAGACTTAATACCAAACAAGAAATTCTTTATGGAAAAAGTTATTGGAGCAACAATGCTGAAAAGGAATTAAAAAAAAGAAATAAAAAAATTTTTTATTGCGATTTTAATAATGATATTAATTTATTTTACAAATATGATGGACACCCTAATAGTAAAGGTTATGAATATCTATTTAATTGTATTAATAAAATTTTAATCAAAGAAATAAATTAAGTGGCGGAGAGAGTGGGATTCGAACCCACGGTACCTGTGAGGGTACACACACTTTCCAAGCGTGCGCCTTAAACCACTCGGCCATCTCTCCATTATTTTTATTATGCAATAAATTTTTTATATTTTTCAATATTGTTTATCAAATACTCAGGAAATTTATTATCGATTTCTACTACTTCATATTTTTGACCTCTTTCGAATAGGTCAATCTTATTTTCAATTTTTTTTTTTATTACCTCTATAGATGAAAATTTTTCATCACTATACTCAGAATGTGCGTAGGTTTTTAATTTTTGAGATATTTTTTGAGCTTCCATAATATTGTTAAAGTGCCAGCCTGCTTCTAAAAAAACTTCCATGTTTTTTTCTTTATCAAATCTTATAAAGCTATATTTTAAATTTTTAGACCTAACTTTCTGTCTCATAAAATCGATGGATTTTAAATTTTTTTTCTTACATGCTCTGGTGCCATCCCAAGGGCTTTCATATGAATTAAATAAGTTGAATTTATAATTATAAAAATTTTGCATAAAGATGCCGTATTTTTTTTTTAAAGAAAAATTTTTAAGTACTTTTGGGTTTGGAATTTCGTCTGGATCAGAAAATAGTATGTAGTCTTCATCATCAACAAAATTTATATTTTTTAATATAAAATCTCTCTGAATAGCCTGGTTTTGCCAAAAATTTGTATCTTTTGGAAAAGGCTTTTCAAGAATCAAATGTTTGACTTTTGAATTTAAATATTTTTGATTTGGATCAAAATTAATTTGTTTTGGATTTCCTCTATGGTCATATTTTGACTCACAGACTACAAAAAAATCAACAAAATCTTTTATAACGTTATATCTAAAATCAAAAATATAATTTTCATTAAAAAAAGTTATACAGTCTATTATTTTACTCATATTTTATATTTATTTGTCCTTATTAATTTTTAAAACTCCTATAAAAGCTTCTTGAGGTATTTCAACTCTTCCAAATTGTTTTGCCCTAGTTTTTCCTTTTTTTTGTTTATCCAATAATTTTCTTTTTCTATCTCTGGCCCCACCTCCATGAATTTTAGTTAATACATCTTTTTTAAAACCTTTTATTGTTTCTCTTGCAATGATTTTTCCTCCTATCGCTGCTTGTACGGGAATCATAAAGTTATGCCTGGGTATTAAATCTTTTAATTTTTCACAAACCTCTCTTCCAATTGATTGTGCAAAGTCTTTATGCACCATCATTGCAAGAGCGTCCACTGGTTCAGAATTAACCAAAATGCCTAATTTTACTAAATTGCCCTCTCTATGACCAACAATTTCATAATCAAAACTTGCATATCCACTGGTCATTGATTTTAATCTGTCGTTAAAATCAAAAACTACTTCATTAAGAGGGATCTCATAATTTAATACTGCTCTGTTTCCTGAGTAGCTTAAATTTGTTTGTATTCCTCTTTTATCCTGACACAACTTTATTATAGAACCAAGATATTCATCTGGAGTTATTATTGTTGTTTTTATCCAAGGTTCCTCGATATACTTAATATAGGTGGGGTCTGGTAAATTAGAAGGATTTTGTAATTCTAATGTATCTCCTTTGTTTAAGTGAACTTTATAAACAACTCCTGGAGTTGTTGTTAATAAATTGATATCAAATTCTCTCTCTAATCTCTCTGTAATGATCTCAAGATGAAGTAAACCTAAAAAACCACATCTAAATCCCAAACCAAGTGCTGAGGATGATTCTGCCTCATAGGAAAAACTAGAGTCGTTTAATTGTAACTTAGCTAAACCATCTTTTAGTTTTTGATATTCCGAGCTGTCCACAGGAAATAGCCCACAAAATACAACTGGTTTACTTGGTTTAAAACCTGGTAATGCCTCTTTTAATGGTTTGCTTGCATCACATATGGTGTCACCCACCTTCGTTTCAGATAAATTTTTAATTCCAGTTATTATAAAACCTATCTCCCCTGAATTAAGTTGATCAACATCTTTTGGTTTAGGAGTAAAAACCCCTACTCTTTCAATGATGTATTCTTGATTGTTAGACATCATTTTAATTTTCATATTTTTTTTAATTTCACCATCAATTACTCGAACCAAAATCATTACACCCAAATAAGAATCATACCAGCTATCCACCAATAAACATTTTAATAACTCATCTTTTAAACCTTTGGGAGGTGGTAATGCTTTAATGATCTGCTCTAAAATTTCATCAATTCCTTCGCCTGTCTTTCCAGAGCATGGAACTGCATTACTAGTATCAATACCAATAACATCTTCTATCTGTTTTTTTGTTCTTTCATTGTCAGAAGCAGGAAGGTCAATCTTATTAAGAACTGGAATAATTTCATGATTAATATCTAATGCTTGATATACATTTGCAAGTGTTTGTGCCTCAACACCTTGAGTGCTATCAACAATTAAAATAGATCCTTCGCATGCATATAAAGATCTACTTACTTCATAACTAAAATCAACATGACCTGGGGTGTCGATAATATTTAGTATATAGTTTTTTCCATCTTTTGATTTATAGTTCAATTTAACTGTTTGCGCCTTAATTGTAATTCCTCTTTCTCTTTCTATATCCATTGAGTCTAAAACCTGTTCCTTCATTTCTCTTTCGGTAAGTCCACCGCATTTGTGGATTATCCTATCAGCTATAGTGGACTTGCCGTGATCTATATGTGCAATAATTGCAAAATTTCTAATATGATCAATTTCACTCATTAAGATCTTAGTTTTGCACTAGCTTTTTCTTCAACGTTAAAGATAATTTTCTGAGAAATTTCATTTAAATCTTTTTCATTCAAAGTTTTAAAGTCAGACTGGATCGTAACTTTTAAAGCTATTGATTTTTTATCTAATGGTATATTTTCACCTTCATAAACATCAAAAATTTTAACATTTTTTATTAATGAAGTGTCAATATCTAAAATAATATCTATTAAATCTTGAGCCTTAAAATCTTTTTGAACTACAAATGCAAAATCTCTATCTGATTTTTGATAATCTGAAAAATTTATAGTTTTTTTTTTTTTTTGAGTTATGATTTTTGTATTTAACTAAATTTTCCAAGAAAATTTCAAATCCAAATGTTTTATCAACTATTTTTGGATGAATTTCTCCAAAATACCCTAATAATTTTTTATCTTTTTTTGTTGTTATTGAGCCAGATTTTCCAGGATGATAATATCTCGGAGTTTTAATATCTATGTCAAACTCATTTTTATTTATACCCATTTCGACTAAAGTTTGTATAACATCTGCTTTGATTGCATATATATCTAATTTATTTTCTTTTCTTACACCACAAATAACTGTTATTTGTTGGCCTGGTTTATTTCCTGTAAAAGCGGGTCCAATTTCAAATAATGATTGATCATAAAAACCTCTATCAATATTTTTTTTCATAAAATAAATTAAATTTGGATAAAGGGAGTTTCTTAAAACATTTAAATCAGAACTTATTGGATTAATAATTTTAATCTCTTTTATATTTTCTTTAAAATTTTCATTAATTTTTTCGTCTGTAAACGACCAAGTTATTGCCTCTAGATATCCTTTAGAAGCAACTGATCGTTGAGCTAAATGAAAGTGTCTTTGAAAAAAATCTAAAGTTGGTTTTAGTCTTTTTTTTTCAGGTTCAACAGATTGAATTTTATCAAATCCTTTAATTCTTATTATTTCTTCAACCAAATCAATTTGACTATATATATCTGGCCTCCAACTAGGAATTTCTACACTTAGATTTTTTCCTTTTTTTTTAATCTTAAATCCCAAATCTTCTAAAATTTTAATTATTTCATTTTTTTTTATTTGTATGCCGATTGTTTTAGTCGCAAGATTTGGATCGAATGATATTTTTTTAGGCACTATACTTTTTATATTTTGGATATCAAATTTTGTAACTTCTCCTCCGCAGATTTTAATTATCATTTCAGATGCTCTTTCAAGTCCTGGAGAAATAGAATTTGGATCAATCCCTCTTTCAAATCTAAATTTAGCATCACTATTTAATTGTAATTTTTTTGCTGTTTTTCTAGTAATTATTGGATCAAAATAAGCTGATTCTAATAAAATATTTTTTGTATTTAGCTCAGTTCCTGATCGAATACCTCCTATTATTCCTCCTAATCCTAATATTCCCTCATGATCTGAAATAACACACATACCATCATCCAGTTTGTATTCTTTGTTATCTAATGCTTTAAAACTTTCACCTTTTTTAGAATTTCTTACAATAATTCCATTCTTTATTTTTTCAGAATCATAAGCATGAAGAGGTCTGTTTAAATCAAACATCACATAATTTGTTATGTCCACAACTGCTGAAATTGGTCTTAAACCTAAAGAAAGTATTCGTTTTTTTAACCACTCTGGACTTTCTTTATTTTTTATATTTCTAATAAGACAGCTGCCAAATATTATGCAGGCTTGATTTTTATTTTTTTCTAGCTTTATCTTTATAGGTTGTTTACCTTTTTTTTTAGTTTTAATATTTTTATTATCTATTAATTTCCCGAATCCACTTGCAGAAAGATCCCTTGCTATACCTCTTATTCCCAAACAATCTGGTCTATTTGGAGTTACAGATAGTTCAATCACATTATCTGAATTACTTTTAAAATAATTTTTTCCAATGTTTTTTTTAAAACTTTGATTTAATTCAATAATACCTTCGCTTTCATCTGATAAATTAAGTTCTGACTCGGAACAAAGCATTCCATAAGATGTTTCACCTCTTATTTTTGTAACCTCTAATTTCATATTGTTTTTTGGTATTACAGAGCCAGGTGGAGCATAAACAGTTAATAAATTATCTTTTGCGTTCGGTCCTCCACAAACAACTTTTACTAATTCTTTTTTGCCGATATCAACATGGCATAATTTTAGTCTATCAGCATTTGGGTGCTTTTCGACTTTAACAATTTTTGAAATAATAAAATCACTTAATTCATTTTTTACAGGTTCAACTTTTTCTACTTCTAGGCCCGTATTATTTAATTTCTCAATAATTTGCGCTTCAGTTTTGTTTGTTTTTAAATGATCCTTAAGCCAGTCTTTTGTGAATCTCATTTACTTAAACCTCGGTAATTTGTTGGAACGTCTAAAGGATCAAAACCATAATAATTTAACCATCTATAATCACACTCAAAGAAAGATCTAAGGTCGTTAATCCCATATTTTAACATAGCCAATCTATCAATTCCTATTCCAAATGCAAAACCTTGATATTTATTTGGATCTACTTTTGAATTTTTTAAAACATTTGGATGAACCATCCCACAACCAAGAATTTCTAACCACTTGTCTCCCTCTCCAATTATAATTTTATTGTTTTCAATTTTGTATCCAATATCAACCTCTGCTGAAGGTTCTGTAAATGGGAAATGACTTGGACGAAATCTCATCTTAATTTCATCAACTTCAAAAAATTCTTTTATAAAATAATTTAAACAGCCTTTTAAATGGCCCATAGTTATATTTTTGTCGACATAAAGTCCCTCTAGTTGGTGAAACATAGGAGTATGAGTTTGATCACTGTCACTTCTATATGTTCTTCCAGGAGCTATAATTTTAAATGGTGGTTTTCCTTTTAACATCGTTCTTACTTGGACTGGAGAAGTATGTGTTCTTAATAAAGTTTTCATATTTTCTTCAAGATAAAAAGTATCGTGCATATCTTTTGCAGGGTGATTTTCAGGTGTGTTAAGTGCGGTGAAATTATAATATTCACTTTCAACGTCAGGACCCTCTTCAACACTAAAACCAATTTCTGAAAATATAGATGAAATTTCATCAATTACTTGTGACACTGGATGTATTTTTCCAATTCTAAAATCTTTTTCTGGTAGTGTAACATCGACTTTTTCTTTTTTAATTGCCTCATTTATTTCAATATCAGAGAGCTTTGCAATTTTATCATTAAGTAGTTTTGTGAGGTCTTGTTTTGCTATATTTATTTCTGATGCTTGCTTTTTTTTTTCATCTGGAGATAATTTTCCAAGTTTTTTAAATTCGGAATTTATTAAACCATTCTTTCCAAAAATCTCCGTTCTGATTGTATCTATCTCTCCAGAATTTTGAGCTTTGGAAAGTTTATCTTTCAATTCATCTTTTAATTTTGCAAAATCTGACATTTTTACAGATTATTTCTTAACTTAAGAAAAACAATAGAGAAGATTAATTAAGTGCAGCTTGTGCTTTTTTAACTATAGCTTTAAACGCTTCCGGATTATCATATGCAATTTCAGCAAGTATTTTTCTATCTAATTTAATTCCTGATTTGCTTAATCCATTAATAAATTTTGAATAAGTTAAACCCTCAGCTCTTACTCCTGCATTGATTCTTTGTATCCATAATGATTTAAAATCTCTTTTTTTATTTCTACGGTCCCTATAAGCATACTGCATAGCTTTTTCCATTGCTTGTCTTGCGACCCTAATAGTATTTTTTCTTCTTCCCCACTGACCTTTAACTGCCTTTAATACTTTTTTATGTTTTGCATGACTTGTTACTCCTCTTTTAACTCTGGCCATTTTATCCTCTTAAACTATAAGGCATATACGATTTTACAATTTTACTATCTTGTTTTGATAAAGTCGTAGTACCTCTTTGTTTTCTTATTTGTGAATTTGATCTTTTGATCATCCCATGTCTCTTTCCAGCTTGGGCCGAAATAACTTTTCCTCTTGCTGAAATCTTAAATCTTTTTTTTGCTGAACTTTTTGTTTTTAACTTAGGCATGATAGGTGGCTTTATACAAATATTGTCTGAAATTTACAACCTCTATTATCTCTTATAAAGGTTGAATAACCATTATCATTTGCTTTCCATCAAACTTTGGGTTCATCTCTACCTTGCCAACATCTTTCATGTCTTCTTGAATTTTATTCATTAACTCATTTCCCAGATGCGAATGTTGCAGCTCTCTACCTTTAAATCTAATTGTGAATTTAACTTTATCACCCTTCATTATAAATTTTTTCGCATTCTTAACTTTAAAATCATAATCATGTGTTTCTGTTACAGGTCTTAATTTGATTTCCTTAAGTAAAACAATTTTTTGTTTCTTTTTTGCTTTATTAGCTTTTTTTTGAGCATCATATTTAAATTTTCCCATATCAATAATTTTACAAACTGGAGGTTTTGCATTGGGAGCAATTTCAATTAAATCCAGACCTTCTTCTTTAGCCATTGCTATGGCTTGATTTGTATTAAGAATTCCCAAATTTTCTCCACCGCTTGAAATAACCTGAACTTCTGGTGAGTTTATTCTATTGTTATACCTTGGACCTTTGTCCCTGTTTCTTTTCTGAAAATAGTTTTGTTTAAATACTGCCACTTAGTTTGAGTATGTTTTATTTAAAGCGGCAAATGTTTTAAGAAATGTTTTTAATTCCATATTTTCTTGTTTTTTAGAATCCAATTTTCTAATAGTTACACTGTTACTGTCAACTTCTTTTTTTCCACAAATTAACAAAATTGGTATTTTTGACAGTGAATGTTCTCTTATTTTGTAATTTAAATTGTGATTTTTTAGATCCATTTCACAATTTATGCCAGAACTTTTAATTTTTTTATTTATCTCCTTAGCATAATCATCAAATTCATCTGACACAGGAATAATCATAGCTTGGATTGGAGAAATCCAAAATGGTAACTTGCCGGCATAATGTTCAATTAAAATTCCAATAAATCTTTCTAGAGAACCAAAAAGAGCTCTGTGTAGCATCACTGGTACTTTCTTGCTTCCATCTTTTTCAACATACGATGCACCTAGTCTACCTGGTAAATTTAAATCAACTTGTAAGGTTCCACACTGCCAGTCCCTGCCTATTGCATCTCTTAAAACAAATTCAATCTTTGGTCCATAAAATGCCCCTTCTCCTTTATTAATTGTGTATTTAAGTTTTGATGCAGTAACTGCTTTGAGTAAGGCGGCTTCAGCTTTATCCCAAACTTTATCGTCACCAACTCTTACATCTGGTCTATCTGAATATTTTAAAATAACATTTTCAAAACCTAGATCTTTATAAATATTTAATATTAAATTCGTTACTGAAAGACATTCTTCAGTTATTTGATCTTCTGTACAAAAAATATGTGCATCATCTTGTGTAAATGCTCTAACTCTTAGCAATCCATGCAAAGCACCTGATGGTTCGTACCTATGAACTTTTCCAAACTCTGACATCTTTAAAGGAAGATCTCTATAACTTTTCAAACCTTGATTAAATACTTGAACACAACCAGGACAATTCATT
>MDSV01162006.1_pt1 | contig 13838 bp, 16 predicted proteins | sample 810851 | NCBI WGS metagenome assembly MDSV01 (sample SAMN05326640, study PRJNA326480) | marine metagenome | isolation source: seawater | place: Atlantic Ocean: North East | collected 2012 | reverse complement strand
GTCGTTGCGAGCCATGACAGAAGGGTATTCGACCGAATGGGTCAATGACCATGTCCACACCAATCCATTGTTAGTAAATGCCCCACTTGGGCTGCCACGTGGCATCCTTAAACCCCGTGAACACATCTTCTCCGCCTCCAGATAACGAGCTGGATGATTCGCGTCCTGTTTTCAGGTATGACGCACAGTTAGCAGAGCAGATCGAGACCAACTGGCAGCAGCGCTGGGCGACAGACCAAACCTATCGGGTATCAAACCTTCCATCCCCAGATCAATCCCGGACCTCAGCGGATGGGAGTCAGCAGAAGTTGTTCGTGATGGACATGTTCCCGTATCCCTCAGGGGCGGGCTTACATGTCGGACATCCACTTGGCTATATAGGGACTGATGTATTTGCCCGCTACAAGAGGATGAGGGGATACAACGTCCTGCACACCATGGGATATGACGCCTTTGGCCTTCCAGCAGAAGAACACGCACGCCAAACGGGTGAACATCCGCGAATCAATACAGAAAAAAATATCGCCAACATGCAACGTCAGTTGGACCGTCTGGGATTGGGTCACGACAAAGAGCGGTCGATTGCAACAACTGACGTTTCGTATTACCGCTGGACGCAGTGGATCTTCTTGCAAATATTTCAAAGCTGGTATGACTCGCAATCGGATGTCGCCAGGCCTATCTCAGAGTTAGAGCAACTCCTTTCGAGAGGCGAACGTTCAACCAAGGACGGACGTTCGTGGTCTGAGATGAGTGCGGTGGAGCATCGCGAAGAACTCGACAAATGGCGGTTGGCCTATCTGGGAGAAGCTCCAGTCAATTGGTGCCCAGCGCTGGGGACTGTTTTAGCTAATGAAGAAGTGACTGCCGACGGGCGAAGCGAGCGAGGAAACCACCCTGTCTTCAGGCGACCGATGAAGCAGTGGATGATGCGAATTACTGCCTACGCGGACCGCTTACTGAAGGATTTAGACACCCTTGATTGGACCGATTCCATCAAAACAATGCAGAGAAACTGGATTGGTCGATCTGAAGGCGCGCAAATTACTTTTGAAACTACATCTGACGCGGTAATCGAAGTTTTCACCACTCGACCCGACACACTTTTTGGGACCACAGCGATGGTGCTTGCTCCCGAACACCCCTTAGTTGACCTCCTGTTACCTGAGGTTTGGCCTGAAGACACGCCGGCAGCTTGGACTGGTGGCGCTTCGTCTCCACGAGAGGCGGTGGAAGACTATCGCCGGATTGCATCGGAGTTGAGTGACTTAGAAAGGCAAGAAAATCGATCCAAAACAGGCGTCTATCTAGGTTCACAATGTGTGGTCCCGGTAAACGGCAACAAGGTGCCGATATTTATCGCTGACTATGTCTTGATGGGCTATGGCACTGGGGCAGTAATGAGTGTCCCAGGCCAAGATCAACGAGACTGGGATTTCGCAACAGCCTTCGACATTGAAATTCTTCGGACTGTGCAACCACCAGAAGACTTTTCAGGTGATGCCTACATCCACGATGGCCCGGCGATAAATAGTGACTTCTTGAACGGACTCCACATAGAAGACGCTAAGCACTCGATGCTCGAATGGTTGGAAGAAAGTGGACACGGAAATCGCACTGTTACTTACAAGCTAAGAGACTGGCTTTTCTCTCGCCAGCGCTATTGGGGCGAGCCGTTCCCCATTGTTTTCGATGACACAGGACTAGCGCTAGCGGTGCCCGAAAGCGAACTTCCTGTCGAACTCCCGGAACTGATGGATTGGGCACCCCGGGCCCTTGACGAAGAATCTGACCCTGAGCCACCCCTTGGACGTGCGGAAGAATGGGCCACAGCTGACTACGACCTTGGAGATGGCGAACGCACCTATCAACGCGAACTAAACACCATGCCCCAATGGGCTGGTTCTTGCTGGTACTACCTGCGTTACCTGGACCCGGGCAACGAAGAAAAGTTTGTTGATCCGTCAGTCGAGAGCTACTGGATGAGTAGCCCCGATGGTGGGGTGGGAGGGGTCGACCTGTATGTAGGGGGAGTTGAACACGCTGTTCTCCACCTGCTCTATGCGCGTTTTTGGCACAAAGTTCTGTTCGACCTGGGGCACGTTTCTGGTCCCGAACCTTTTCAACGGCTTTACAACCAGGGTTACATCCAGGCGGCTGCGTACCAAGATGACAGAGGTATCTATGTAGAAGCGGAGAAAGTAATCGAAGATAAGGGCGACTTCTCCTATAACGGGGCACCAGTTTCCAGGAGCTTTGGAAAGATGGGAAAGTCTCTCAAGAACTCAGTAACTCCTGATGATATGTACTCCGCGTACGGTGCAGACACGCTGCGACTGTACGAAATGTTCATGGGACCTCTGGACCAAGATCGACCTTGGGAAACAAAGTCAGTCATTGGCTCTCATAGGCTTTTACAAAGGGTTTGGCGGAATTTAATCGACGAAAATTCTGGTGCGACCACGGTAGTTGACGACCCACCAACAGATTCGTTGCGAAGGCTCACCCATCGAACGATCGCAGCAGTTGATGCTGCCATGGAGGACTTGAGGTTTAACTCGGCGATAGCCCGTATCACCGAACTGAACAATGAGCTAACTAGAACCGCTGAGCCTGTTCCAAGAGAGGTGGCAGACAACCTTGTGCTGATGCTCGGTCCTTTGGTGCCACACATTGCTGAAGAACTGTGGGAACGTCTTGGAAACGAGGGGTCGGTAGTTCACCGACGTTTCCCCGAGGCGGATGAGACATTACTCATCGAAGAATCAGTTGAGATCCCTGTCCAGATAAATGGAAAGGTAAGAAGTCGCGTGATGGTGTCGACAGGCGCAGATGCACAAGAGATAGAGGAAGCGGTTCTAGACGACGGGCGGATCACAGAACTCCTAGTCGGCAAAGAGATCCGCAAGGTAATCGTAATTCCTGAGAAAATGGTTAACATCGTCGTCAGCTGACGTAGATACCGTACGGCGCAACTTTCAGGATCTTGCTGTGGCCGGAATCTGGTAGGACCTGTGAAAGTTGCTCTGCTTCACCACTCCGGATAAAGGCAGCGATTGTTGGCCCTGAACCACTCAGCCAAGCAGCGGACGCGCCGTTCTCAAGAGCGATTCTTAATGCCCTAGCTGACTCGGGTGAAGCTGCGAGACGTTTTGGTTGATGCAGATCGTCGACGCAACATTGCCGCATCACTGCTAGATCACCGGAGGCAATTGCCGCAACCAAAACCGAACTTCTGCCTAAGGCTTGAGTAGCAACTTCGAATGAGACCGAAGTCGGTAGCTGGTTTCTCGAAGAATCAGTAGAAGTTTTTCCGTCAGGGATCCATACCACTGCATCCAACTGAGAGGGGCACTTCAATCGAATAATCGAACTCTCGTGAGTAGCGGTGACGCCGCCAAAGATCGAAGCGGCAACGTTGTCAGAGTGCCCCTCAAGTTCTCCTGAACGCGCTAGCAGATCGGCGAAATGGATAGAACCAGATCTTTGCAGTGACGCTGCTGCGAGACCGGCCACACGAGCGGCGCCTGAAAAGCCAAGTCCTTTGCCTGGGGGAATTAGAGTTTCCCCAAACAAAGGTCCTTGTCCGCCACCACTCATAAAAGACTTAGTGGCAGGGTGATTGTCGTCGAGTTTTGCGGCCTCCCCTCGAGGTTCGCCTACGTCTAAGTGAAATGGCAGGTCAAGGGCAACCGCCAGGCAGTCGAAACCGGGCCCGATATTGGCGGAAGATGCAGGGACAGTCACACGCATCCAAGGCAGCGTACAGTTCTATAGTCAGCTGGGAACAGAGTTGGGGAGGGATAGTGCTATGGCGCACGGCGGAAAGTTGGTTGCCAAAGTCTTGAAAGCTGCTGGAGTGGATTGCGTGTTCACTCTTTCAGGAGGCCATGTCATGGGCATATACGACGGCTGCCTTGACGAGGACATTGAAGTTGTCGATGTCCGACACGAGCAAGCTGCTGTCCACGCGGCTGATGCTTGGGCACGCCTCCACCCGGGAAAGGTCGGTGTGGCGATTCTTACCGCAGGACCGGGTGTTACTGACGGCGTTACCGGCGTGGCAAATGCGTGGAGAGCTAATTCGCCAATCTTAGTTATCGGAGGGCAAGGACCATTTCGCCATATACGCCGGGGCTCTCTGCAGGAAATGGACCATGTTTCGCTTATAAAGCCTGTATCTAAATGGGCTGAGGCCTGCTATCAAACGTCGCGGATCGGCGAATACATGGAGGCAGGTATCCGCGCCGCTCTCAGCGGAGTTCCCGGCCCAGCGTTTCTTGAGATCCCTATGGACGTGCTCCATGGGGAGGTCGACCTACAAGAAATTCAAGTTCCCAAGTTCCGGGACTACAGGGTTGCATCGACTTCACCGAAGCATCTAATAGCGGAAAGCGTTGATTTACTTTCCAAGGCCGCAAGCCCAATGGTCATGGCTGGCACCTCCCTTAAGTGGAGCGAGGGCGGAGAGCAACTAGCAGCTTTTCTTGAGAAAACAGGCTTTCCGTGTTTCGTAAATGGAATGGCAAGGGGGGAGATCTCTTGGGATCATCCTTCGTTCCTTTCTTTGACTCGAAAGGAAGCGCTTGAAAAATCAGATCTAGTGATTCTCGCGGGGACCCCTTTAGATTTTCGGATGAAATTTGGTAGAGCGATTCCATCGTCCGCTGCAATTATTCAAATGGATATAGATGAAACTTTGATAGGTGATAATCGAGCAGCAGACCTTGGACTTGTCGGCAACATTGGGATGAATTTCCAATTGATGACTCAAGAAATAGAGGATCGACAGTTGACCGTCGATGTTTCTGGATATCGCGATCAGTTGCGTGAACGTGAAGAGGAACTTGATAGCGCTCGTCGCGATCAGATGGACAGCGAAGAGGTACCAATCGACCCACTTCGTTTGTGTCGCGAAATAGCTAGCTGCGTATCGGATGACATGATCGTCATAGGAGATGGTGGCGACATTGTTGCCCAGGCATCCAAAGTCATTCAGGTGCCACGAAACGGCACCTGGATGGATCCAGGACCCTTGGGAACGCTTGGAGTCGGGATGCCTTTTGCCTTAGCGGCCCAGAAAGCCCACCCCGACAAGCGTGTACTCATTGTGTATGGGGATGGTTCATTTGGTCTCAATGGCTTTGAATTTGACACTGCAGTGCGTTTCGGTCTCCCAATCGTTGGGATTGTTGGCAACGATGCCGCGTGGGGTCAGATGATGAGACCGCAAGAGATGCTTTACGGCGAAGATCGGCTTGTAGCGGTTGAACTGAACCGCACCAGATACGACCTAGTTGTCGAAGCTTTAGGTGGGCACGGCGAACATGTCGTAGACCCAGGGGAAATAGCGCCAGCTATTGCGAGGGCCTTCGGGTCTGGCAAGCCAGCATTAGTAAACGTAGAAATTCGACAGGACCGCGCTGGAATGAAGGGTTCCACTTATGTTTAAACGCTGTGTAGGTGCTTAGAGGGTGTGTGGAAGATTCGTCTCTACTGCTCCCATGTCGAAATTAGAGACCCTATTTTCGACGCAGCCATCGAATCACAACTTGGCTCCTAGCTATAACGTTGCTCCATCAGCTGAGGTCTATGGAGTCGTCGCAGCAGATGACTCCCGCGAACGCAAGATAGAAATTTTTCGATGGGGGCTAGACCCCAAGTGGCAAAACACCGAGTCGACTTCCTCACTACTGATTAATGCTCGTTTCGAAACTGTTGATGTCAAACCCACATTTTCCGATGCCTTTAAGCATCGACGTTGTCTGGTGCCAGCCGATGGATTTTTCGAATGGCAGGAGAGGCCCATACGGACTCGGCGCCAACCCTTTTACATTCACAAGTCTGATTATGCGCAGCTAGCCATGGCAGGGATTTGGGAACCCGGACCATCGAAAGGTCGAGCTTCTGTGGTCATCTTGACGCGGGAATCGGACACCTTTATGTCCAACATTCATAATCGAATGCCTCTAACACTCGCTACTTCTGTTTGGGGTGAATGGTTGGATCCAACCATGAATGACGTTGGGGCTCTCAAGCACCTAATCATGAGCGAGTCAACTGAGGCATTCGACGCGCACCAGGTAGATCCCGAAGTTGGAAACCCCCGACATAATCGGCGCGCGAACATAGCTCCTGTTCCAACCGACACCCTTTGGTGATGCTTGAACTTAGTTTTCGAGTGATGATTTGATTGACTCCGCAGCCTTTTTGATGTCTGCGGTATCGACAGAATCGGAAGCTAGGGCAAAATCCATATCTGACATGGCGTTAGCCGGAATCAGATGGATGTGCATATGCGGTACTTCAAATCCTGCAATCGTCATTCCGATGCGGTTACTTCCGAACGCCTGCTTTTGAGCGACCCCGATTCGATGAGCCACTTCGAAGAGATGTTGTTGAAGGTCGGGAGGGACATCAATCCATTGGTCGATTTCGTCTCGAGGTACCACCAAGGCGTGTCCGTGCGAGATTGGGTTGATGGACATGAAGGCAACGCAGCGATCATCCTCCCACACAAAAGTACCTGGTAAATCGCCGTTGATAATCATCGTGAAAACGGATGCCATGAAATCAAGCCTACGATGCAGATGATGTCTGAGCAGCAGTTACCGTGGCGACCGTACACGGTTCCAAACTTGATAAGTCTTATCCGGCTTGGTTGCATACCTGTATTTTTGTGGCTTCTTTTTTCAGCCGAAGACCGCTGGGCAGCCGCCCTTCTCCTCGGTGCCTTAGGCGCGTCTGACTGGGTCGACGGCTATATCGCCCGAAGATTCGACCAGATCAGTGAACTAGGAAAGATCTTGGATCCGACAGCGGATCGACTCATGCTGCTCGTGGGAATTTTTGCTATCTGGCTTGATGGGTCAGTGCCTGGATGGATCGCCTGGTTGGCCCTTGTCAGGGAGGGATTGGTAGCTGTGGCGGCGTTGTTGCTAGCTGCTCTCGGTGCTAGAAAAATCGAAGTGACATGGTGGGGCAAGACCGGCACCTTCTTGCTTATGTTCGCGTTCCCCTTTTTCTTGGCTGGGGAGAGCGAAGTGTTTTTGGCATCTTTTTTTGCAGCAGGAGCATGGGTTTGTGCTCTTGTCGGACTACCAATTCACTACTGGTCAGGCTTGACATATGTTCCTGCAGCCAGGGAGGCGCTGCGACAGGGTCGCTCCGGCCGATGACCGTAGGTCCACCAACTCGCTAGGTGGGATAGGTTGGGAATATGGATTCGCCTGTTGAACTCCGATATTCAAGTGACCACGAGTGGGTGCGCATGGAAAGTTCCCTAGCGCGCATAGGTATTACTGATTTCGCCCAAGATGCCCTTGGGGATGTGGTGTATGTGGAACTTCCTGAGGTTGGAGTGGTGGTGACGGCGAACTCTGCTTTTGCTGAGATTGAGTCGACGAAATCGGTGTCTGATGTGTTCGCCCCCGTGTCGGGGGAGGTCATAGAGGTTAATGACGTCCTAGAAGAACGCCCCGAACTAGTCAATGAGGATCCGTATGGCGATGGTTGGATCTGCGTGATTCAACCTAGCGCCGAAGCTGAACTTGACGAATTGATGGATGCTGAAAGCTACAAATCTTTTGTCGTTGAAGAGAGCGAGGAGTGATAGATGAATCAGTTATGTGAAGCGTGCGGGCATTCAAATGCTGCCGGATCAAGGTTCTGCTCTAGCTGTGGTCGACCAATGAACTCGGTGGAAGAGGCCAGCACCGAGGCACTCGAGCCACTCGGCGATAGTCGCGAAAGTGTCGACGTCCAAACCCCTGCAACAGGCGCGGCTCTGGTTGTTGCGAGTGGACATCAGGCTGGTACCCGTTACGCGATTACCTCAGAATGGATCGCTGTCGGCCGCCACCCTGATAGTGACGTATTTCTCGACGACATCACTGTTTCGCGACGTCACGTTGAGTTATCAACGAATAATACGGGACACGTGATTAGGGATGTTGGGTCCTTAAACGGAACATACCTCAATGGGGAGCGACTAGAAGACAGCGAAGTGTCACTCACCAATGGCGACGAATTGCAGATCGGTAAGTTCAAACTGTTGTATCTCGTTTCTTCGAGTACTTGAAGACGAGTCAGTGCCCGACATCCCAACTAAGGTCAGAGCATGATTGAGATGGAGTTACTTGGGGTCCAAGTTGAGTTGCCATCGAACAGTCCTCTCCTTCTGTTGAGAGAGACCGGTGGGCTGGGCAGGGTGCTGCCCGTGGTTATCGACACTCCGGAGGCTCACGCTATTCATCGCGGAATTGAGGGAATTCGTCTGGCGCGACCACTCACGCATGATTTGCTGGTGACGATGTTGGAGGAGCTTCAGGCGACCGTTATTGGAGTTGTGGTCACGGAGCTTCGCGAGCGAACTTTTTTTGCCGAAATTGAGCTTCAAGTCGCGGGCGAAAGTCGTACGATTTCGGCTAGGCCTAGTGATGCAATAGCGATTGCGGTTCGCACCGACACACCGATTTATGCTTCAGAAGATGTCCTCGCTGAAGCGGGGCAAGTCATTGAGGAACACTCATCCGATGGAAGTTCTGAAAATGATCCGGATGAGCTGCTTGATGAGTTCAAACAGTTTTTGGATGATGTCAATCCCGGCGATTTCTAGCCGAACTCCTTAAAACTTCGCAGGTTTTCGCGCGGAACGTGTGATTTATCGCGCGGAAGGTGGTTGCTTGGCGCCACTTTTGCTCGTACTGTGTCATCACACCGACGTAGTTTCATCTATGTGATCAGCTTGGTGGCTAGTCGAGACGGAGGCACAATCTTGACTGAGCGCGCAGTAGCAGCAGGTTTTTCTGGAAAACGAACAGCCGAATTGGTGGGTATCACCTACCGGCAACTTGATTATTGGGCGCGAACTGATCTCATTCGCCCTTCCTTGGCCGATGCGCAAGGAAGCGGAAGCAGGCGCACTTATTCCTACCAAGACCTTCTTGAACTCAAAGTCGTTAAGACTTTGCTTGACGCCGGCATCAGGCTTGAAATGGTGCGGAACGTCTTTTCTTATTTGCGAGAAAACCTCGGTGCAGATGTTGCTTCTGCCAATCTCGTAATTAACGGTTCCTCACCTTTGCTTGTCTCAGGTGAAGAAATCATTGACCTGATCCACCAAGGTCAGGGAGTACTCAACGTGCTTCCGCTAGCTGGAGTTAAGGAAGAATTAGATAACGCCATTATCGACTTGTTCCCGTCGGTCGAAGAAAGAATTCGAGCGACCGGTTAAGGCCTTCGCGAGATTACTCAGCCTGTTGTGGAGTGAACCGCATAGAAGCTGAGTTCATGCAGTAGCGATCACCAGTGGGTTCAGGGCCATCGGGGAAAACGTGGCCCAAATGAGCTCCGCATGCATGACATAGAGCTTCGACACGAACCATTCCATGGGATGTGTCGACCTCTGTGTCGACGACAGCGTCAGATAGGGGCTGCCAAAAACTCGGCCAGCCAGAGCCCGACTCGTATTTAGATTCATTTGAAAATAAGTCGGCATCGCAAACTACGCAGTGGTAGGTGCCATCCTGTTTTTGATCCCAGGTCTCACCCGTGAAGGCCTGCTCGGTTCCAGACTCTTGGGTGACGTGGTACTGAAGTGGAGTTAAACGATCTCGCAGGTCTTCTTCAGTAAAAGTTTTTGAATGGTCGCTCATCGGTAACTCTCAAACATTATTCGGACAAACTGTGGATAAAAACAACACTATTGCAGTACACACCTAGAAATCCTATCTGTGGAAATAGATTGTCTTTCCACTGATAATTCACAACTTTTCGACACTGGTTAAGCACAGGGGCTAATAGGTAAATTCGAACTCATGGTCTTTGAGTTGAACTTCGTTGATGGTCGAGCGGAAGTAGTTTCCGGTGTTGACAATTATGAACAGGAAGGTCCTATGACGACTTTCTTTCACTCGGAGGGCCGAAACTATGTGGATTCTTGGTCACTGCGTATTGCTAGCTACAGAACGGTCGATCTGACTTCTATCCGCCGGATGGTGATTAGTGAACAGCAATCACTCAGAGGTTCGGCGATCTGTTCGTGATGGGTGAAAGGCAGTCTGAGACTAATGGCTGTCGTTGTTCAAAGATCGTACGATGTCCACAATTCCACCGAGGCTGTCCAAGCGTTCCTGGGTGTCGGCACCCTCAGGCTGTACCCGGAGAACTGAGATGCCGGCATCTCGATAGGCACGGACACGTTCTGTGACTTGAGAGACGGAGCCCAAAAAGTTGGTTTGCTGAATCAACTCGTCCGGCACAGCTTCGACAGCCTTATCTCGCTCACCGTCAACCCACAATTTTTGGACTCGGAGAGCTGCCATCTCAAACCCACCACGCCTGTATGCATCATTGTAAAAGTTTGTCGTAGGGGAGCCCATAGCTCCCAAGGTGAATGCAACGCCAGGTCTCCTGGGAGCCAAGAGCGGCTCAATTTCATCGCCGAACTGGACAGCACCCCCCGCTTGGTACTCGATAGTAGAAGGGTCTCTGCCTGCTCCTACGGCCCCCTGTTGAACATGTCCGATCGTGGCGGCTGCGCCGGAGGGAACGAAAGATGTTCCTGCCCAACCATCAGCCACTTGGCCTGTGTATTCGAGAGACTTTGGGCCGAGGGTCGCTAACCAAATTGGTATTTGTTCGTTGGCTGGTTGCGCTAAACGTAAGGCTTTCCCCTCGCCCCCCGGTAGAGGTAGTAAATGATGGGACCCCTCGTACTTAATCTTTTCACCAGCAAATGCCTGTCTGACTATGTCTACTGTTTCGCGAAGTCGAGTTAGCGGCCGATGGAATGGGACCCCGTGCAACCCCTCAACTACCTGGGGTCCGCTGACGCCGAGTCCTAAAATGAATCGGTCCTCACTAATGGCCGCCATTGACAGAGCCGTCATAGCAGTCATGACTGGAGTGCGGGCGGAGATTTGTAGGATGCCGGTCCCGAGTTGAACTTCGTTGGTTACTGCGGCGAGATAGGCCAACGTGCTGACACCATCCATACCCCACGCCTCGGCGGACCAAATGATATCCACCCCCATTTGCTCGGCTTCGCGTAAGAACTCCACTTGGGTATCCCAGTCACGCTTCTTACCTGAAGCGGGACCTCCGAATGCAATAGAAACCTTCATACCTCTTGCCTAGCGCACTACGGCGGCTCGTGCAGCGCTAGTTTCTGTGTGTATGGAAATTAAACCGCTTACCGGTGCTTTTGGTGCAGAGGTCCTAGAAGTTGACCTCAAATCCGGTATCGATACAGAGGAATCGCGATTGATCGAGGCAGCTCTTGCCGAAAACGTGGTTCTAGTATTTCGAAACCAAGATTTAGACATCGATGGTTTCGAGAGTTTTGCAGCGAGTATCGGCGACTTTGGTGAAACTCCTTTCATTACGCCAGTTGACGGTCACCCAAACGTGTTGCGTGTTATACGTGAGGCTGAGGAAACAGGACCGTTATTTGGAAGTGGGTGGCATAGCGACTGGAGCTTCCAGTTGCGACCACCGAGCACGACGCTCCTCTATGCGTTGCAGGTTCCAGAAGTGGGGGGAGATACGGCATTCACCAACCAGTATTTGGCTTTCGAAAGTCTTTCAGAACCGATGCAGTCGATTCTTCGTGGTCTGAAAGGAATCCATTCAGCAGAACGGAGTTATGGACCCCAAGGCACCTTCGGACGTCCTGATCCGGACGCTTCAATGGAAATACATGGAGACGAGTCGGCGGTTGTGCACCAGACTCACCCCTTGGTGCGGTCCCACCCACTAACAGGACGTCAGTCGTTATTTGTTAATGAGGTTTACACGGTAGGGATAGAAGGGATGACAAAGACTGAAAGCGGCTCCCTGCTGGAGTTCTTATTTGAGCACAGTCGCCAGATCGCTTTTACCTGCCGTGTTCGGTGGATGCCGGGGACTTTGACGATGTGGGATAACCGAGCGACACAACACTTCGCCATTAACGACTACGCCGGAAGCAAAAGAGAAATGTACCGGGTCACCTTGGCGGGCGAGCAGCCTGCGTTGAGCTAACTGGTGAGCGTATTATCGAGAACCACTACAGGACCTAATAGAGCTAGATCTTGTAGCGCTTGATCGTAGAGAAATTTTTCGGTGCAGGCAGGTCGAGCCCAGTCCTCTTCGTTTCGCGTCGGGAGTCTGCCTTTGCCATGTACGCGAAGGTCACCCGTTAGTCGACTACTTACCAACACGTCTTGATCTAGGAGCATTTTGATGAATTTATCTGGGTCATGGCTGGGCTCGTCAAACACGTAAAGATTTGACCCGTCGGTGACGAAAGGGGTGATGTAGTGAGTTAGTTCTCCTTGGGACCCACTGATGTCGAAGCGAAGCATAAGAGAGTCCTCAAATACTTTGAATGGTGGGTCAATGGAACCGTTCATCGGGATGACCGTAGCAACCAACGGGTGTGCAAGGTAGCCACGAGCTAGCTTCTACGTAGAAGTGAACTATCAGAGGCGCGGGGTTTCGAGATGTCGGTTCAAGAAGACGAATATTGCGGATTTCTCACAACGATTGAGGATCCCGGAATACTTGTAGTGACTTTTAATCGTCCCGAGAGCTTGAATGCATCTACTGCTGCGATGAAAAGAGATTTGGTTGAGTTACTCACACAAACTCAAATGGATGACGCTATTCGAATCGTTGTCTTCACAGGGCAGGGGTCAGCATTTTGGGCGGGAGATGACCTAAAAGGCTACGGAGGAGACAGTGTTCAAGTACCCCAGATTCATCATGGGCACCACAACCCCTCGGGCACCTATAACGGCTTGCGCACGATATCTCAAGCGGTCAACACGGCAGTCCGTAATCTCGACAAGATTTCTATCGCAGCAATAAATGGCTTCGCTATTCAGACTGGCTTCTCACTTGCCTTGGCCTGTGACTTTCGCATCGCTTCGAAGTCAGCGAAGTTAGGAAGTGCAACACTTCGATTCGGGCTACTACCAGATGAAGGTGGCCAATGGTTGCTTGTGCAACATCTGGGAGTAGCGAAGGCAACCGACTTCATGATGCGTAAACGAATTGTTGACGGTGAAACAGCCCATGAGCTGGGGCTCGTGCATGAGGTTGTCGATGATGAGAGTCTCATGGATGAAACCCTGTCGTTAGCTAGAGAACTAGCCAACGGACCACAAGTCGCTATGAGAATGCTGAAACGTTCGATCCTTTTGGCAGCAGACTTAACGTGGGACCAGTCGCTTGATGAGATAGCCGCGAAGACAGCTGTTACCGACCACCTCCCCGACGCTCGTGAAGGTGCTGCAGCCTTCATCGAAAAGCGTCAACCCCAGTTCAATGGATGGTTAGAAGCTCGTGTCGACCCGCCTATGGATGGGCCTGCTCCATGGGAAGCTGACTCAGAGTAAAGCGTAGTCAGTAGGGCAGAAAGCCGGCCGGATTAGCGACTTCAATGGAGCCCGGTTGTTAACTCCTCAAGGGCACCTAACAACAGAGTTACGTTCCGCATCCGTGCTGTATGACCCATGCAGCCGATCCGCCAAACCTTTCCAGCGACCGGGCCTAGCCCTCCACCGATTTCGATTCCGTAATGATCTAGTAGATGTCGCCGGCCCACAACATCGTCGAGCCCGTCGGGGATAGATACTGTCGTGAGTTCTGGGAGCCGATACCCATCCTGGGCCCATAACTCGAAGCCGAGTCCTGGCAGGCGATTGTGGAGTTCGTCGCCGCAAGATTGATGGCGGCTTAACGTTTGTTCTAGCCCTTCGTCTAACACCACCCCTAAGCCGGCATGTAAGGCATACAGCATTGAGATGGGCGCCGTGTGGTGGTAGGCACGAGCGCCGTCACCGGTTACGTAC
>MDSV01159911.1_pt1 | contig 13838 bp, 10 predicted proteins | sample 810851 | NCBI WGS metagenome assembly MDSV01 (sample SAMN05326640, study PRJNA326480) | marine metagenome | isolation source: seawater | place: Atlantic Ocean: North East | collected 2012 | reverse complement strand
TCGTCCGGTGATGCGCATCAAGGAGTTGTTGCAAATTCTCACCGAGACGCACCACGGAGCGTATCCGGTGACGGAACACCCACCGGCGTACGCGGGCGAAGAGTTCGAGCTTCACGGATCGATCACGCGCAATTTGGTGCTGAAGATGCTCCTCCACAGAATATCCTTCGTTGGCGAAAACGGTTCGAGCGTGACGGGGATGAATTTATTTTCAAACCCGCGCGAACGCGACGAACTCTTGGAACAACTCAAACAGATTCCGTTCAAGGTACCTTCCGCGCGAGAGGTGGCCCATCTCATGTCCGAGGACGACATTCGAACCATGTCCATCGACCTGCGCAGTTTCATGCAGAGACATCCGTCCGTCGTCCACGGAGACGCGAGGCTCAGTCGCGCCTATCGCCAATTCCGCACCATGGGTTTACGACACATGTACGTCATGCCCTCTCGACCGCGCGTCGTGGGTTTACTCACCCGAAAAGACGTCATTCAAGAGCGCGCGAGTCTCACTCTCGGTCTCTACGCGCGCGGACTCGCCCGTCCGCGCGCGAGAACCGTCTCGCGGACGTTCGAACCTCCCGCCGACGCGCGAGACGCCGACGCCGACGCGCGAGACGCCGGCCTCCCCGAACCCACCTCTCGCACCGCCACCGTCGAAGACGACGACGCGAAAAACGATCTCCCGTACATCCCGTACTACAGCAACAACGCCCAAGACGACGAGGACGCCGGCGTTCACACCACCATCCCCCCCGCCGACGACGCCACCGCCGCCTCCTCGGCGCGCGCGTCGCCCCGTCGCCGCCGCGCGCCGTGACTCGCATCGACGCACCACCGCACCGGTTCGAATCAACACATCACATCGACGTCACCATCGTTCCTCTCGCGCGCCCCCTCCCCCCTCGCCCCGCTCGCGTCCTCGATCGACCCGGTCGCGTCTCCCCGTCGCCGGCCGCGGCGCCGGTCGAGTCTCCGGCCCGGTCGGTCGCCGCCAAAATCCACGTGGCCGCCTCGCCTCCGGAACGGGCGCCGTCGACGACGTTCGACGCGCGATGCGAGACGCGGAGACGAGCGAACGAATCGATCGCGCGAAACGAAACATTTCCCATCGCACGCCTCGCGCGTCGTCTCGACACACCCCTCGCATCGCGCGCGTCGCCGCCCATCGCGTCGCATCGCCCCGGCATCGCGGGTGACTAGGATTCATTCATTCGCGCGCGCGCGCCGCCTTCAGACCGCGACGCGAGGCGACGGCGGCGTCGCTCGCCCGCGCATCGGGGGAAGGGTTTTTTCTTCGCCCCGCACCGCGAGTCTCGGCGACGATGGGGGCGTATCTCAGCGCCCCCGTCACGGAGAAGCGCTCGAGCGACGGGGCGAGCGAATCGTTCGCGTACGGAACGACGGCGATGCAGGGATGGCGAACGAACATGGAGGTACGCGCGCGGTCGCGCGCGCGAGGGAGCGAGAGCGCGAGATGGGTCGCGTCGATGGCCTCGCGCGAGGGTCGCGCGAACCGAGGGCGGCGGCGGGAGAGAACGCGAATGATTCATTCATTTGTTTCATTTGAGATTTGAGATTAGAGATTCGGACGACGCGCGCGTGTCGAGTGGGGGGTGGGGTGATGCGCGCGGTGTGATCGGGAGCGTGGACTGACGAGCGATGTGACGCGCGATCGACGACGCAGGACGCGCACTCGACCGAGTTGGACATAGGGGATTCGACGGCGTTTTTCGCCGTCTTCGACGGACACGGAGGGAAGGAGGTGGCCATGTACGCGGCGAAACATTTACACTTGGCGTTGAAGGAAACGGAGGCGTACGGGAAGGGTGATCTCGCGCGAGGTTTAGAGGAGAGTTTTCTCGCGTTGGATCGGAAAATGTTGACGAAAGAGGCGGCGACAGAGTTGCGAGCGTTTAGGGCGGGCGGAGAAGGCGGCGAGAACGCGCCCGATTCTATTAGTAGCGCCGAGGAACAGAGGCGACAGCGCGAAGAGATGAATGCAACATTTCGCGCGGCGTTGATTGAGCAGGTGAAGGGGGCGAATCCTGACATTGATGAGAAGGATCTGACATTTGACTTTGAGTTGGACGAGGCAGATATTGCGACGGCCTCGAACAGAGTCACCGACGGTGATAATTTGCACTGGTCGGGCCCGCAGGCGGGCGCGACGTCGGTGGTTGTGTGCATTCGCGGTGATCAGGTGTATTGCGCGAACGCTGGCGATTCTCGAGCGGTGTTTTCGCGCAAGGATGGACAAGTCGTCGATATGAGCGAGGATCACAAGCCGATGAACACGGACGAACGCCAGCGCATCATCAAAGCTGGTGGTTTCGTCAGCGAAGGGCGCGTGAATGGTTCTCTTGCGCTCTCTCGAGCTTTGGGTGACTTTGATTATAAGGGTAACAAGGAGCTCTGTGAGAAGGAACAGGCGGTGACGGCGTTCCCGGAGATTCGCGAGTTTCAGTTGCAGGGCGGCGATGAGTTTATGATTCTCGCCTGCGACGGTATTTGGGACGTATTAACCTCGGAGCAGTGCGTGGCTTTCGTGCGCGAACGTTTGCGAGAAGGTTTACAACAGGGCGAAAGCGAGACGTTTAAATTGAGTCAAATTTGTGAAGAGCTCTGCGACAAGTGTCTCGCACCGGATACACGAGGGACCGGCTTGGGTTGCGACAACATGTCCGTGGTCATCGTTTTACTCAAAAAGTTTTGTTCATTCGCCGCGTGAGATAGATTTCGCGAAAAACTAAGTGTTGAACTCGTAGTGTGGTGCTTTGTGATGATGAAAATTCGGTATATCAAAACGTACGTTTCAATCGCGCGGGCGCTTCCTCGAGTATGTCTCCGTCGATGCTGTGACGGACGAAGCCGCGGTATGCGTCCGTTTCCGTGCCTCTTCCTCGAGCTCGCGCGCCAAATCCAACACGAGAGGTTTGAAGAATCGTTGCCTCGCGTTGATGAAGAAATTTGAGACGCACGCCACGGGCCAATCGAGTTGCTCAGCCAACCGTTCTTTTTGCGCGCGATCCGGAAACGGCGCGTCGAAGTGTTCCAGTATCCACTGTCGAAGCATTCTCTGACCCGCTTTACTCGATAACTTTCGCCGTTTCTTCTCTTTGGGAGCGTTTGCATCACTCGCCTCGAGCCGTCCCGTCGCCCGTCTCGTCGCCGCGCGCGCCGCGTCGAGCGCTCGCTCCTTCACCGCTCGAATCCCCTCCCTCGCGTGCGTCGCGATCTCCGCGTCTCGTCCAGCGTTCCACCACCCCATCCTCTCTCGCATCGCTCGAAACCGTCGCTCCACGTCGTCCACCGCGCGTTCGAACCGCGCGCACTCGAGCGTTTCGGTTTCGCGCGTCTCGCGCCTCCGCCTCCGCCTCCCCGTCGTCCATCTCACCTTCGCGCGTCGACCCCTTCGCGCATCCACGACGGAATCTCCACCCATTCGTACCGTCGTCGTCATCGCCGTCTTCGACGCGCTCTCGGCGGTCGTCTCGCCGCGCTCTCGCGCGACGGAAAACGCTCGCTCGAGCCGCCCCGCGACCGACCACGTCGCGGACATTGACATCTCCGCGGAGATGTTGTTAGTTTTTCGAACGCGGCGACCGACCGGGCCGAGGGCGACCGAGAGAGACGCGCGCGCGGAGGGAGAGGAGACGCGCGCCGCACACGCGCGCGACGAGGCGTGGGGAGAAGAGGCGAGGAAACGTCTCGAGGTGTCCACCGTCGATCGGGGGCGCGCGCGACGGGGGCGGCGGCGGCGATCGCGAGGGGGAGGACGCGAACGCGCGCGGTGTGATTGCGCACCAACACCAATCGGTGGGCGCGCGCGCCATGGTGTCGCCGACGGTGCGCGTCGTGGATTCGGCGCCGTCGAGGGAGACCAAAGGGCGCGAGGAAATCGTGGTGAAAGCCTCGATCGGGTTGGAGGGAAGAGACGTGGACGCGAGTCCGACGCGGGCGTCCACGGGATTGTCGACGCGCGCGCGATTCGAGCCGACGGCGGAGGACGCGGAGGACGCGTTTCACTTTGACGGCGCGCAGTCGCGCTCGCCGTTCGGTCGCGCGAGTGATTTTCCGCCGTCGTATGATGAGACCAAGCTGATAGAGGCGGAGACGTCGTCGGGGGCGACGGGTGAGGACGAGGAACCAGTGCTCGAGCAACTGCGGGACGAGCTCGGTTTCGAAGTGCCGACGAGTTTGCACGCGAGGTACGAGGCGCGAGGCGCGGAGCGCGCGGATTTACGTAATCGACAGATGGAGTGTTTGGACGTGTATAGAAACGTGCCGGCGAAGCAGCGATGCGTCGGTGGCGACGCGTGTTTGGCTCTGGCGGTGAACGGCGTGCATCCGAAGCATCGCGCCGAAATTTGGGCGGAAAAGCTCAAGGCGCACCTCAAGCAAAATTCGAGCACGCAATCGTACTATCAATACTTGGAATTGGGCAACGTGTCTTTGACGGAAGAGGAGCGCGAACTCATCGACGGCGACGTCCGAGCCGTGTGTCCGACGCATCCATCGTTCTACACGCCCGGGATGCGAGGGGAGGCGAGCGACGACGAAATGTCGACGTCATCCGCGTCGCACACCTTTGCCCACCTAGCCAAAAATTTTCAGTTCGACCCACAAGGAGGCATGATCAAGGATGTTCCGGGAATTTTGACGAACATTTTGATCGCGGCGGCGGAGCGCAGTCCACACGGATATTGTCGCGGTTTCGTAGTACCCGCCGCCGTCATGCTCTTGCTCACCGACGACGAAGAGGCGTCGTTCTGGATGCTGGCGGGTTTGACGGAGGACGTGTTGTCTAGCTTCATCTCGCGTTCGGCGATCAATCTTTACTCCGAGGCCAAGTACGTCGATCTAGAAATCAGTCTAAACGAACCCGAGTTCACGGCGTTCCTGAACAAGGGTGAGTGTCGTCCGAGCGTCGTCGTGGCGGGATTCCTGACGAGATTCGGTCTCGGCACGCTCCCGACCGAGAGCGTCCTCCGCTTATGGGACGCGCTCATCCTCGAGGGTGGTGAGATTCTCGCCCCATTCAGCATTTTAGTCCTGAAGAGCGTAAAGGATGAGCTCATGAACACCGATCCGACGACGGTGTGCGATTCGTTCGACGCAGCGGCGGCCAACATGTTTGACATCGGCGACATCATCATGGACGCCATCGTGTCGGCGAGGGACCTAAGCAGTAAATTCGATTCTTTGAGCATACGATTGGGCGAACGGGAAGTCACCGCGGACGTGTTGAATAACTTGAATAGTTTTCAAGCCGCTGTCAACTCTCTCTCAGAGAGCGCCGGACCCGAGGGCATCGGTCGCATGGAAACCATCTCGCGCCAGGAAGTCGAGACTGTCGTGCGCGAGGCGTACGCGTTGGATACCTTTGAAAACGTCGATACCGCGGTCGATAAGAGTTATCAAATGCGTGAGATGATTATGGCGCACGATTTGGGGACGCGACACCAAACGAAGGGGAGAAAAGAAGGATTGCGCTTTGACGAGCTCATGAAAGTTCTTCGCATCAAATCGAGCACGTCGAGCAAACTCAAAATGCTCGCCGTGAGCGGGAAGACAGTGGAAGAACGTGTAAAGAATTTCATAATCGGCGAGACGAACGAGGAAGAACCGACGGAAAAATCCGTCAAGATGGCGCTCTTCGTCGCCAACGGCGTCCTTCCCACGCAGCGACTGAGCAGCGCGCCTCTGGAATCGAACATCCTGATGCGATTCATCTCGTCGCCGAATTGGTACGGCGAAATGCGCATGGATGCGAGATCGGCATTGATTCTCGCCAACTTTACCGTGCCGCTGTTCATGGGGGGGACGATGAAGGACACGTTTGACGTCTCCATCATCGCCACGCAGGCGAAAACAATGGACGACAGTCCGCGGTCGTTCGGCGGGTTCGTTCCGCTCGCGCACACGCAGTATCTTTTACTCGTGCAGACGAGCGAGAACAAACCAATCATCGTCAAGAAACGATTCAGCAATTTCAAGAAGCTGCACGAGACGCTTCGAGCGAGCGGTTGTCACAACATCGCGCGCGTCTCAGAGGGCATTCTCGGCACGGACGCCGCGCTCAGCGTCGATCCTCACGTCGTCGCGGTGCGTGCGGTGAGCTTACAGAGATACCTGGACCAACTCACGTCGTGCGGTTTGCCCAAGGTGAATCGTCTCATCCGAAACTTTCTCGGTTTAGACGAACGCAAATCTCGCGCCTCTCACCTTCGCACCATGTGCCAGACGGCGTGTTCGGGCGTGCGGTGCAATTTTTTCGGATTCGGCGCTCGCGTGAAACCGTGATCGTCTCTCATCATCGATAGGTAGTCAACATTTTATCACCACCACGTATTCCACGCTCACTCACGCCCTCAACGCGTCTCTTCGCGCGCATCCTCGACCGCCCGTCTCTCGCGCGAACCGCCGCCTAGGGCATGCCGCCCCGCGGGGTGTCCCCACAATCCACCGCGGGTTCGTCCACCCCACTCCGTCGTCGACGATGAGCGGGGCGCCCATCAACCCGAAACCCTTCCTCGCGTCGCTCACCGGGAAGAAGGTGGCCGTCAAGCTCAAGTGGGGCATGGAGTACCGCGGGTTTCTCGTGAGCACGGATGCGTACATGAACCTCCAGCTCGCCTCGACGGAGGAGTTCGTCGACGGTGAGTGTCAGGGCGCGCTCGGGGAGGTTTTGATTCGGTGTAACAACGTCATGTGGCTCAAGGCGTCGGATGAGGACGGCGACGCGTGAGTCGCGCGCGGCGAGAACGCGCCACGAACGGAGGATTCTTTCATTTCGCGAGACGGCGGCGCGATGGCGTCGCGCGGAGACTCGGAGCGCGGGGGAACATCGACACCGCGCGTGTAGTAAGTACAAAAGGAAAAATATTGATCGTCGCGTCGTCGCGACGTCGACTCGACGTCGACGGTGCGGTTCGACGTTCGCGAGCGAACCCAAGTCTATTTCTAGAATCACGACTCGACACTGTGAGGGACTCGAACACCCCGGCGTGATTTGCGCCGCCGGTGGACAATACGCGCTAACGACTTCGCTGAATATTCGGCTCGAACGGCAGTATTCATTGTATTGGCAATGTATGGAATCTACTCGCGTCTACATGTCCGGCACGTTGAATCCCGCGCCGTCAATCTTGGCGTTGGAGAAATCCATCTCGGGATGCGCCTCCATGAACTTCTTGAGCGCATCGTGCTTGGTCTGTTCCTCCGACGTGGGCAAACCGAGCTGCTTTTGTCGCTGATCGTACATCATCTTCTCCACGGTGACGCGCGTCTCACCGTCGAGATCGTCGAGACGACTATTTTCCGGTTCCACCTTCTTCGTGTCAATCTCCTGGTCACCCTTCAACACGCACGTCCACCACTCGACGTCCTTCAATTTTTGCAAGAAACACGACACGTACGCGTTATCTTCGAGCGTCCAGTAGCACTCATCCGGCGCCACCGGCGCGTAAAATTCACCCGCGATGGTGGACGCCTCCGCCTCGACGCCGTCCGCGCCGTACACCTTGAACGAAAACCGATCCTTGGTGAATTCACACTTCACCTGCTTCGACTTCGTCCCCGGCGGTACCGCGACGCGAACCTCCACGTCCTGAAGCGTCTGCGTCCACACGTACTTTTCCGTCTCCCCTCCGTTACCGACGTTCGGCGCCGTCGTTCCCGGTTTCAACGCGTGCGGGTCCTCCTCCTCCTCCTCCCCTCCCTCCTCCTCTCCCGCCTCCTCCGTCACCCGTCCCTCGCTCTTCGCCATCGCCATCTCCAACGTCTTCGCTCGAACCGCCTCCACTCGCGCGCGTTCCGCCTCCTCCAACGCGCGCGCCTTGGCCGCGTCTCTCTCGCTTCGTTCCCTCGCCGCGCGCTCGGCATCCTCTCTCGACGTCTCCGCCACTTTCACCGCCGCGCGACCGCCCGCGCGTCCGAGCGCGTCTCTCACCGCGGCTCCCGCGCGCGCCTTATCGACGAAAAAGTCGGTGCGGTCGTTCAGAAACCCGAAGAAGGCGTCGAGGAGCGTCGCGATCGGCGTCTCGCCCGGCGGCGCGTGGGCGGCGCAAATCTGCGCCGCCTGCGTCATCAATCCGTCGACGCTCTGTTTGGCGGACGGAGGAAGGTCGGCCATGACGCGCGCGACGCGGTCGCGTCGTTCGGTGGCGGTGGTGACGCGGTGGTGGTGGTCGTCGCGACGGGTCGTCGTCGCGCGTCGATGTCTGAGGCACGCGAGCGTTCGGCACTGATCGACGCGCGCGCGACGCGCACGCGAGGAGACGTCGCGACGACGACGTGGACGCGCGCGTGAACTGCGTCGCGGTCGATCGAGCGCGGTCGAGGCGGACGCGCGGACGTCGAGACGCGGTGAGACGGCGCGCGAGGGTGTGATTTTTTCAAACCGAGACGACAGACGACGCCATGTTCGACGCGAACGCGTCGCTTCGCGCGCTGGAACCCGCGGCTCGAGACGCGAACGCGTTCAAGGCGAGAAGTGCGCTGATCGCGATGCGCGATATCGTGTCCAGGGCGCGCGAATCGGGGACGGACGCGTCGATCGGGATGCGCGCGTGTTACTCGGCGGTGAGCGGTTTATTGGGAAGCGGGAAGAGAGAGGTCAGGGCGGACGCGGTGGCGACGGCGAGGGCGTTCGTGTTCGTGGACGGTGGTTTGACGGTGGATGAGACGGAGGAGCGAATGGCGTTCGCGTGGAAACACGCGAATTGGCGATTTCGGTCGTCGGCGATGGATATTTTGAGCGCGTGCGCGGCGGACGCCGAGGACGCTACGGACGCGTTCGCCAAGAGACTGTTCGATCGCTGCGTCGAGGCGTTAAGCGATAGAGAGGCTGACGTTCGCGAGCGCGCGTTCGAGGGGATCTCGAGGGCGCATGGAAGGTTTCCGGATGCGGTGCGAATGGCGTTGGAGGCGACGAGAGACGACATGCGGCCGCAACACGTCAAGGAGATTGAACGTCGTCTGAAATCATCGCGCGGCGATTCCGGTCGAAGCGATGGGGCGACGGTGTCTGGGAAGAATTTGCACGGCGCGAGCGAGAATAAAGGCGCGCCGACGGCGACGATCGGTGATGGGCTCGTTCCGCCACCGCCCGAACGGATATCAAACGAGAGAGAACTCGAGCGAGCCATCGATCGCATCGCTCGTGATTTGCAGCCGAATCAAGATTGGTTGAAGCGAATCGCGGCCATGGTTCGTTTAGAGGCGATCACGCTCGGCGGTGGTGCCGATGTTTTCGAAGCGGCGTTCAACGCGGCGCTTGGCAGGGCGGTGGACGTGCTCGTCGCGCAAATCGGCGATAGACGTAGCGCGGTGGTGAAGCAAGTCACGCACCTTCTCGTCACCTTGGCCGCCAACGCGACGAAACCATTCGAAGCGTACGTGGATCAGTTCGTCGCGGCGCTCTTGAAAACCACCGTCGTCACCATTGGGGTTATTGCAGATAGCGGCAACGCTTGCATTCGCGGCGTCATCACGCACTGCCGCTCTCCAAAGTTGGTTTCAAAGTTGACGGACATCGTCGTCAGAGAGCGATCGCCGAAGATGCGCGCGTGTATCGTCGATTGCCTGACGCTCATTCTTCAAAATTGGGATCTCGGGAAGAGACAGATCGATTCGATCGGCGACGCGCTCAAGGTGACGTTGTCCGACGCAGACGCCAACGTTCGAGCCAATTCCAAGTCGTGCTTTGAAATTCTCTCCGTGACTTCACCGACCGCGAGCGACAACGTCCTCGCACGAGTAGATTCGAAAGTCGCGAAAAGCCTGTCGAGTATGACGAACGACAGCGAGTCTGAGGCGTCGGTCGACCGGCGAGACCGCAGCTCACGAGGTGACGTGTCGAGCGCTCCGTCGCGGTCCGCCAGTCGCGCGTCGGGCACGAACAATTTCGACAAGGAGGTTCAAGGTGCGTCCAAACCCCCGACCCCGCCTTCTTCCACGGTGCAGGGCGTCGCAGCGGCTGTCATGTTTGCTGAGCGTGTCGAGCGCGCGGCGGAAGTCGCCACGCGCGCCGAGGCGTGCGCCAAATTGCGCAATGCTCTCGAGGAAGCGGATACTCGAACACACGGCGCTCAAGTCGCGAAGTTTGAAGCTCAAGTGACTTCCCATGCGTCACGCATCGTTGAACTCCTGCTGGGATACATGTCTGATAGTGATGCCCTCGTGATCGATCCCGCACTGGAATGTGCGGCTACGATTGCGTACATCGCGGCGGAGGAAATCAAGGACGCCATGTCGGATCTGTGCCTGGCTGTGTTTGAATGTCTCAGCGACCATCGTGAGTCCACACGCGCGCTCGCGTCGGAAGCGTTGACCGCCATCGGTGACGTCCACAAGCCAGATGCGCTGGTTTTGCCGCTCTTGCGTTCTTTACACTTGGCGTCGACGCCTAGGATAAAAACCGGCGTGCTCGAATTCGCGCTGTACGTCTTGTGCGGACGCGGTGGCGGTGCGGGCGAAGCCGTGCATTCGCCGGCAAAAGTCAGTGATGACATAGAATCTTGGGTCGATCTCGTGATCGAGCTCGCATGCGACGTCGATGAAGTTTTGGCGAAGGCGGCTGGATCAAATTTGGCGGCCATCCACTCTCACGTCGACGGAGCAATCGTGCCGAGAAGACTGATGGCGAGTTCAGAATACAAACGCGTTCGCTTCATGGAGGCTGTTGAACGCCGTGTCCCGAAACTCGCGTCGATGCTGCAGCCATTCCTGAGCGTGCCGTCTCCGAAGCCAAAGACTCCCGTGAAAGCACAGACGCCGTTGTCTGTTCACAAAGAACACGACGCGTTCGACGACGTCGATGAGTTTGAAGATCAAAACAACGCAACCTTGAACGCGGCGCGTGAAACCCTTATTTCGAAGACATCTGCGATCAAGTTGTCGAGGCCTGGTGTTGGTGAGCAAATCGTCGCCGCCATGGAGGGATTGCGTGACGACAGTGTCGAGACGGTGATTCGCTCGCTCCGCGACGTGGAGTCGTGCGCGCGATCTCACCACGGTCAATTTAAGCCCTATCTTCCGTTGATCGTTCCAACTTTGTGCTCATTGGTGGATGATTCCATAGAATTCGTCGCCGCTCATGCTTTCGCGGCGTTGAAGACAATCTTCTCTCACGGTGACGGTGACTTGAATGATGCTATCGCGGCGCTTCTACCATTGATCAACGCATACAGCTCATCGAGCGCACCGCTTTATTGCGTTCAGACACTCCTCGAGGAATCCGGCGCGCAAGATGTAGAAACCGTGGCGTCGAATCTCCTTCCGCCCGTCGTTTTCGCGTGCAACAACTTGGATCCCACCGTTCGTCACGAGGCGGTCAAAGTTCTCGCCATGTGCCAACGCACCCTTGGGAAGGGATTGATCTTGCCTTTTACGGCCGATTTATCGCCCACGCATCGCGCCATAGTCGATCGTTACGCGGATGGGCTCGCTTAAACGATTATAATCATGTAGTAGGTAAGATATCACAACGAGATGAACAGAGTCACCGCTGGATGACGACGGCACCGGCGAGGTCACTCTCACCAATCACGGCGTCATCATCCGATAAAGTCTTCGGCGGGAACCCTGAAAGTTGAAGAGAGTACGGAGCTGTTTCACTCGGTCTAGACTTCGCGATAAACGCACGAATGTGAGCCACAGTGTGTGACATGTTGAATTTTGCCACCAATCGACTACCGTCGCGTAAACGTATTTGAATGGATGTCGTCGGTTGACTCTCATCCACGACCCAATCATCTGCGATAACTTTCGTCGAGGCCGCCGACGGTTCGCTCGCGGCTGCCGACGGTTCGCTCGCAAGAGTGCGCCCGGAACCGCCGAAAGCCTTGAACTTGGGCGCGGAGTAAGGTTCGTGCCGTTGTACTAAGTTGATATTCACGCGCTGCGTGCGAGTCTTGGGCGCAAGCTCGGCAGGAGCCTCCCCGCGTCCGATTGATTCCATGAAGGCCATGTTGGCTGGATCGTCGAACGCCCGGAGCGGTCCGTCGTCGACGGTGAAACCGTTTTGCCAAAAAGTAATCACTCTCGAGATTACGCCGTCATCGCGTTCGCTCGCCTCCGCTGGCGCACCGGCGCTCGCGTCGTCGTCTTCAGCGGACGAGTTCAACGTGCGTCCGCGCCCCTGGAACGCGGTGCTACGTCCCGCGTTCGGATTCAAATCCTCCGCCGTTCCGCTGACCGCGCCGTGCGCTCTCGCGCCGTCGAACATCGCCGCCAACCGCGCCTCCGGTCGCTCGCGCGGATCGATCACCGCCTGTCCGCTCGACGCCCCACCGGTGTACCACTCCTGTGGATCCGGTCCATCGCTCCCGCGATCGCTGTCGTTCGCTTTATCGTCGTTCACGTCGCGGAATCCTCGGATGTTGGACTGCGGGATCTCGGTCAGTCGACCATCGTCGAGCGTCGCGCGCGCGGCGCTTTCGAACGAGTGCACGCACCATCTTGACAAATTCTCTCGAGGCGTGGCGCGCGTCGCCGTCTTCGACGCGTCGACGATCGGCGCGGGGGACGAGGCGAACACTGCGGTCGCGTCGAGCGCGCGTCGACAGAGAAACTGTTAGTCGACAAAGAAACTGACATTACAGATCGTATCCCGAGCTCCAATGCGGTGCATCGAACGGATCGCCATCTAGATAGCTATCGTCTATTCTTCTTCTTGCCGCTCGCCGCGGACCAAGCGAGGTCGTCGCCATCTTCCTCGCCGCCGGCGAATCCCGGTCCGGCGCCCTGCGCGGCTACTTTGGAGAGTTCACCGTTTCCTAAACCTTCCGCTAGCGAAGGATCGGCGCGTTTTTGACGGATGAGCTCGGTCGCGAACGCGTTCGCCTGCGGCGTCTTGCCGAGGTAGAGCGTGACGTACTCCTGCACTTCGCCGGCGGAGGGTAATCCGAGCAAGAAATCAACCAAAGTCATGTCGTCAGAGTTGTTGAGTTGCGACATTTGTGCCTTGCACCAAGCGCGAAGCGCATTTTTGTTGTTCAGAGGCGGTGAGCCCGCCGTGGATTCAGATTGTTGCGTCGTGGGTTGCGTGAGCGGTGCAACGGCGTTACCGACCGTTTGACGAGCCTTGGGAACGGGCGCGGGAACGCTTCGCGGAACCGGCATGGCTTGACGAGGAGCGGCTACCGGCTTCGGAGGTTGCGAGCCCACCGCGGCGGCCGCGACCCAGGCACCGGATGCATGCGCGGCAGCCTGTTGCTGCTGTTGCTGTGCCGCCAGCGCCGCTGCACGTCTCGCCGCCGCTCTAGCCTCTTCCTCTTGCACTTCCTTCAAACTCTTCACGCTACCGGCGCCGCCGTTTCCACCCCACGCTCCGCCGAAAGCGGCAGACATGGTAGGTGGCGGTGCATTTCTCGCAGCTTCCGCCGCGCGCGCCTCCTCTTCGCGCTGAATGTCTAAGAGAGTTTTGCCAGCCGACACCGGTGGCGGTGTCGGGACGGCGCCTCCCCATGCCGGTCCCGTCGGCGTCTTGGGCACTTCGACCGACGGTTCCTCACGAGGAGGCATCGTCACCGCCGCTTGCTGATGATTCTGCTGCGGTTGATGCATCTCACGCGCGGATGGGGGCGCGTCCCACTTCGCTGACGCGTCCGCACTCGCCACTTCCTGGCGACTCGCGTGATCGTGAATGTGTCGCCCTTCGACGTCGGCGAGACTCATGCCTCGAGCTTGCGAGGGCGCGCCTCCGGCTTGGCCAGATATCCCGAACCCCGCGGCGAAGTTGGAGAACGCATTCGAAGGCGGTCTGGGTTGTTGGGCGGACGGATTCGGAGCGATTCCGTGCGACTGTTCAATTTCCGCCAAAGATCGTCCTCGCG
>MDSV01011512.1_pt1 | contig 13838 bp, 9 predicted proteins | sample 810851 | NCBI WGS metagenome assembly MDSV01 (sample SAMN05326640, study PRJNA326480) | marine metagenome | isolation source: seawater | place: Atlantic Ocean: North East | collected 2012 | reverse complement strand
GTGCAGCTTTAGATCCTTTACCATCTTTTTTTATCACTCCAGACTCAATCATCTCATGATAAAGATCATTACCTTCTCTTGTTCTCTCCCCAACTCCTGCGAAGACTGAAAAGCCTCCGTGAGCTTTAGCAATGTTATTTATTAATTCCATTATCGTAACTGTTTTTCCAACTCCTGCTCCACCGAATAGGCCAATTTTTCCTCCTTTAGCGTAAGGAGCTAATAAGTCAATAACTTTAATACCTGTTACGAGAATTTCAGTTTCCGTTGATTGATCCGTAAACTTAGGAGAAGGTCTGTGTATAGGCCATTTCTCTTTTGTTTTTACCTCTCCCTTTTCATCAATAGGTTGGCCAATTACGTTAATAATTCTACCTAAAGTCTCGGGTCCGACAGGTACACTGATTGGAGCATTTGTATTTAAAACTTTGTCTCCTCTCTTTAATCCTTCAGTTGAGTCCATAGCAATAGTTCTGACACTATTTTCACCCAAATGCTGAGCAACTTCTAATATTAATTTATTTCCACCATTATTTGTTTCTAATGCAGTATAGATTTCTGGTAATTCATCCTTAAATTTAACGTCAACTACGGCACCAATTAATTGTGTAATTATTCCTTCTTTGTTCATTACAAACTTTCAGCCCCCGAGATAATTTCGATTAATTCTTTAGTAATAGATGCTTGCCTGCTTCTATTATAATTGATTGTAAGTTTATCAACTAAATCGCCAGCATTTCTAGTGGCATTATCCATAGCTGTCATTCTTGAACCTTGTTCACTTGCAGCGTTCTCTAAAAAAGCTTTGAAAATTTGAACCGATACATTTTTTGGCAACAAATCCTCCAATATTTCATCCTCATCCGGCTCAAATTCATAGAAAAAAGCGTTATCACCTTTTACCTTATCATCCTTTCCAATAAAAGTTGGAATTATTTGCTCAGCTTTTGGAATTTGAGTTATTACGTTTTTAAAATTATTATAGAAAATGAAACACTTATCAAATTGCTCTTGTTCGTATAATTCTATTACTTTTTTACCAATTTCATTCGCTTCTTTAAATGTAATTTGTTTTTTTTCTTTGAAGCTCTTTTTTTCAATTATATAATTACCATACTCCGACTTAATTTGATCATGACCTTTGCTGCCGACTGTAATTATTTTAAGATCTTTTCCATCCTTTAAAATATTTTTGAAATGGTTTTTAGCTAATTTACAAATATTTGAATTGAAACCACCACACAATCCTCTATCTGCGGTTATGACTACACAAAGATATACTTTGTCTTTACCAGTGCCTATTAATAACTTTGGAGCGTTATTGTCGTCTGAAATTGATTTTGTTAAATTTAATATTATATTTTGCAATTTATCGCTATAGGGCCTGCCTTTTTCTGCACTCTCTTGAGCTTTTTTCAATTTGGCAGCAGCGACCATTTTCATTGCTTTAGTAATTTTTTGGGTTGATTTTACACTTTTAATTCTTTTTTTTAAGTCATCTAAACTAGGCATTGTTAGCCCCTTTTTTTTGTGTCTCAATAACCTCAACTAATTTTGTTTTTATTTCATCATCAAGTTTTCCAGATGAATTAATATTTTCCAATATTTCAGGATAGTCGTTTCTAACTTTTTCTAATAATTCTGTCTCAAATTTTTTAATCTGATTTAGTTCAATATTATCCAGATAACCACTTACTCCTGTGAAAATGGACACAACTTGTTCAGCTACTGTAAGGGGTGAGTATTGGTTTTGTTTAAGTAATTCTGTTAATTTTGAACCTCTATTCAGTAGTTTTTGAGTCGAGACATCTAAATCTGATCCAAATTGTGCAAATGCTGCCATCTCCCTGTATTGTGCAAGTTCCAGTTTAATAGAACCCGCAACCTTTTTCATAGCTTTAGTTTGTGCAGCGGAACCTACTCTTGAGACAGAAAGACCTACGTTTACAGCCGGCCTAATCCCTTGGTTGAATAATTCAGTTTCTAAAAATATTTGTCCATCAGTTATTGAAATAACGTTCGTAGGTATATACGCAGAAACATCTCCTGCTTGAGTTTCTATAATAGGCAAAGCTGTTAATGAACCCCCTCCATTTTTTTCATTTAATTTTGCAGCTCTTTCTAAAAGCCTGCTGTGTAAATAAAACACATCTCCAGGATAAGCTTCTCTTCCTGGTGGTCTCCTTAGTAATAAAGACATTTGACGATAAGCGACAGCTTGTTTTGAGAGGTCATCATAAATTATTAAAGCATGCATACCATTGTCTCTAAAATATTCACCAATAGTGCATCCAGTGTATGGAGCTAAAAATTGTAATGGAGCAGAGTCTGAAGCTGTTGCAGATACTACGGTCGTATATTTCATGGCGCCAGCATCCTCTAGTGTTTTTACAATTTGGGCTACGGTTGATCTTTTTTGGCCAATAGCTACATAAACACAATAAAGTTTTTTCTTTTCATCTTTTGAGTCGTTGATAGCTTTTTGATTAATGATTGTATCAACAGCTACTGCAGTTTTTCCTGTCTGCCTATCTCCGATAATGAGCTCTCTTTGACCTCGCCCAATTGGTATTAAACTATCTATAGCTTTAAGACCTGTTTGCATTGGCTCATTAACAGATTGTCGGGGAATAATACCTGGAGCCTTTACCTCAACTCTTTTTCGAGTGGCTTTAGGTGATAAACTTCCTTTACCGTCTATTGGAACTCCTAAACCGTCTACTACTCTGCCTAGCAATTCCTTTCCTACTGGCACATCTACTATGGAGTTGGTACGTTTAACAGTATCACCCTCTTTAATTTTTCTATCATCCCCAAAAATCACTATTCCAACGTTATCACTTTCTAAATTGAGGGCCATACCTTTGGAGCCATCATTAAACTCGACCATTTCTCCTGCTTGCACATTATCTAGTCCATAAACTCTAGCAATACCATCTCCTACGGTTAACACTTTGCCTACTTCAGATACCTCTGTTTTTTCACCAAAATTTTTTATTTGTTCTTTTAGTAATTTTGTTATTTCTGAAGGATTTATTTCCATTTTATTTTTCAATCATTGTTTGTTTAATTTTTTTAAGTTTGTTACTAACAGATGTATCTATCAGTAAACTTCCTACTTGTACTTTTACACCGCTAATTAGACTCTTATCTGTTTTAAAAGTAAAATCGATTTTTGATTTTATAGCTTTCGAAATTTCTTCATCAATTTTATTCCTTTCACTCGTGGAAAGGTCTTTCGATGAAATTAGTATTGCTTCGACTTTTCCCTTTCTCTTAGAACTAAGCTTGATGAATTTTTCTAAAATCTTATCTAAAAAATATATTCTTCTTTTGTTAATTATTAGTTGAAGAAAATTGATGAGAGTTTTGTTTAAACTCATAATTTTTGAAATTTCATTAAAAATTTTAATTTGTGTTTCTATTTGATGTGTTGGATTTTTTAGAAAATTATTAAATTCCAGGTTCTTTTTACAAGTCATTAATAGAAAAGATATATTTTTTTCAATACTTTCAATCTCAGAGTTTTCGGAAGCTAGCTCGAACAAAGCTAAAGCATATCGCTCTGAGGTCTCATTTGAAAATGTTTTTACTCCACTCAATTTCAATCCTGTTTAAGAATTATTTAAGAAATAAATGGTCCTAACACAGCTTCATAGCCCCTTCAAGGTGATATATTAAATTATGTGAAATTTATGGGATCGACATCAACTGTAAGTTTAATTTTAGTCGATATTTTAAGCTTTTCCAAAACTTTGGCTAAAGGTTTTTGACACAGATACTTGCTTTCAGATCGTATTAACAACCTTGTTCTAAACATTTTGTTCTTTTTAAAGATAGGTGAGTCAACTGGGCCTAAAACATCTATATGGCTCATTTGTTCAATTTTCTTTTTAATTTCTACAGCACCTCGATAACTATTTTCTCTTTTTTCAGAGGAAATAATAAGTGATATCAATCTAAAGTACGGGGGAAGGTTGTTCTGTTTTCGTATTTTTAATTCGTTTATAAAGAAATGTTCTGTTTTATTTTCAGTTATATTTTTTAATATTTCATTGTCAGGGTTTATCGTCTGGTAAATAATTAATGAGTCTTTTGAAAATCTGCCAGCTCTACCACTGAGCTGATTATATAACTGAATATTTTTCTCAGTAGTTCTTAAATCATAACCTTTACCAGTAAAATCTGCATCTACAACTACTATACAATTCAATTTTGGAAAATTAAAACCTTTTGAAATCATTTGAGTTCCAACCAAAATATCTATTTTTTGTTCACCAACTTCCTTTATTAATTCTTCAGACTGTTTTTTTTTGTTAAGATAATCGCTTGAAAATATTTTCACAATTTTGTTAGGAAAGATACTCTTTAATTCTTCAGAGACTTTCTCCACTCCAGGTCCATACATAGAGAAATCACAATTTAAATTTCTATCTGTACAATTTTTTTTTGTAATATTTTGGTATCCACAATGATGGCAAATGATTTTATTAAGTATCTTATGGTAAGTTAAATAAATTGAACAGTTGGGACAGATATGCCTGTAGCCACATTTTTTACAAATAAGAAATGGCGAATATCCTCTCCTATTTAAAAAAAAAAGTATTTGATTTTTTTTTTCCAGATACGTTTCAACTATTTTTATTGTTTCGTTTGATATAGATTTTTTATTTAGTTTCTCTAAGTTTAAGTTTATAATTTTTGTATTTGGCAAAGGGTAATTTTGAAATCTACTTTTTAATTCTGTTTTTTTGTATTTTTTAATTTTTATATTATGGTATGTCTCTAACGATGGAATTGAAGTTACTAGATGTATAGGAATATTTTCTATTGACGCTCTTGATATCGCCATGTCTCTGGCGTTATATATAACACTATCTTCTTGTTTATAAGATGAGTCATGTTCTTCATCAACAACTATAAGACCTAAATCTTTAAAAGGTAAAAATAAAGATGATCTAGCGCCTAAAACTATTTTAATCTTATTTTGAGCAAGTGATAACAAAATATTTTTTTTTTTGTTAGCGCTTATTTTCGAATGCCAAATTGCTGGTTCATAACCAAAAAATAATTTGAACCTGTTTTTAAACTGTGTTGTGAGAAATATTTCAGGTATTAAAATTAAAGCTTGTTTGTTTTCTTTAATAATTCTTTTAATTCTTTCGAAATACACTATTGTTTTTCCTGAACCGGTTATTCCCTGTAAAACAGAAACATGAAATTTATTCCCAAAGCTAATAAGCTTTTCCAGAGACTTTTTTTGCTCAGGATTTAAGATATATTTAGTTAATTTTGTTTTGATATTAATCGTATTTTTTTTCTTTGTTTCTTCAAAATTTTTAAAATTACCAAGGCACATTTTTAAAATCATGCCCTTTGGAACAACGTTATAAATAGAAAACCAATTTATAAATTTGATGACTTTCTTATTTAAACTAAAGTTAGAAACTTTTTTTTCGATTTGTTTTAATTTTATCTTTTTATCAGTTTTCTTAATTTCATCCCATACAACTCCTATTTCTTTTTTTTTTCCAAATGGCACAACTACAATATCTCCCTGATTTAAGTTTTTTATTTTTTGAGAGTCACAAATGTAAGTAAAAGGATGATTAAAGATTTTTGGCAATAGGATAGGAATTTCCATAAACCAATTTTATTTTATTTTATTAAAATTAAAAATGAATTGGTCTTTTATCAACAGCTAATGCTGCCTCTTTTATAGCCTCTGTATGAGTTGGATGAGCGTGGCACGTTCTTGCGATGTCTTCTGCGCTTGCTCCAAACTCCATTGCTAGAGCCATTTCAGCTATCATATCTCCACAATGTGGTCCTATAATATGCACGCCTAACACACGATCCGTTTTGCTATCTGCTAAAATTTTTACAAAACCTTCTGTTTCATTATTAACTTTTGCTCTTGAGTTAGCTAAAAATGGGAATTTTCCAATTTTATAAGATATGCTCTCTTTCTTTAATTGTTCTTCTGATTTACCCACGTAAGCAACTTCTGGTGAAGTATAAATTACTCCTGGTATAACTTCATAATTCACATGTCCAGATTGACCCGCTAGTAATTCAGCAACTGCTATACCCTCTTCTTCAGCTTTGTGGGCTAGCATAGGGCCGTCTATTACATCTCCAATTGCATAAATATTACGCACATCAGTTTGAAACTTTTTATTTACTTTAATTCTACCTTTTTCATCTTTTCTTACCCCGACTTTGTTTAAATTAAGTCCTTCTGTATAAGGTTTTCTTCCTACGGCAATTAAAGCTTTATCAGCTAAAATAGTATCTATATTTTTTTTATCATCACTTTGATATTCAATTTTCACTTCTGAACCAAGATCTTTAATTGACAAAACCTTAGAATTTAACTTAAATTTTATTCCTTGTTTAACTAATATTTTTTGAAATTCATTGGAAATCTCTCGGTCCATTCCAGGTGTTATATAAGGTAAATTTTCTATTACCGTCACCTCTGCTCCTAATCTATTCCATACTGAACCCATTTCTAACCCAATATATCCACCTCCGATAACTATTAAAGATCTTGGTACAGAGCTTAAAGAAAGTGCGGCTGTTGAAGAGATTATGTTTTTTTCATCTATTTTTACTCCTGGAAGTGAAGATGCTGAAGAGCCAGTTGCTATTACAATGTTTTTAGTATTATAAGAATTTTTTTTACCTTGGTCATAAACCACAACATTTGTTGGTGAAAATACAACCCCTTTACCTTTCAAATAACTCACTTTATTTTTTTTGAATAAAAACTCAACTCCTTTGGTCAAAACTTTTACGGATTTATTTTTATTGCTCATCATTTTCTCTACATTTAATTTTACATCTGACATTTCAATACCTTGATTGAAAAAGTCTTTTTTTGCCTTATGAAAATTTTCTGATAAATTGAGTAAACTTTTTGATGGAATACACCCTACATTTAAGCATGTTCCTCCAAGGGTGCCTCTGCTTTCAACGCACGCAGTTTTGAGACCCAGTTGTGCGGCTCTAATAGCGCATACATAACCACCAGGTCCACCTCCAATAACAATTACATCAAAGTTATTTTCCATAAATTAAAGATTTAAAAATAACCGTTTAGGTTGCTCTAAAGAGTCCTTTACTATTTTTAAAAATGATACTGCTTCCTTTCCGTCTATAATTCTGTGATCGTATGATAAAGCTAAATACATTACTGGTCGTATTTTTATTTCTCCGTTTTCTACTATTGGTCTTTCAATTATATTATGCATTCCTAGTACAGCTGACTGTGGAGGATTTAAGATTGGCGTAGACAGCATTGAGCCGTAAATTCCACCATTGGTGATTGTAAATGTACCTCCTTGAAGATCGTCAATTGTAATTTTCCCGTCTCTAGCTTTTTGACCGAGCATACCTATATTCTTTTCAATATCAGCAAAGGATAACTCATCTGTATTCCTTACAACTGGAACAACTAAACCTTTGTCTGTGCCTACTGCTATGCTAATATTGTAATAATTTTTATAAACGATTTCATCACCTTGAATTTCTGCATTAATCGCTGGGTAGTTTTTCAAACCAATTATACAAGCTTTAACGAAAAAAGACATGAATCCTAGTTTAACAGAATATTTTTTTTGAAAATCTTCCTTATAATCATTTCTCATTTGAATTACTTCTTGCATATTTACTTCATTAAATGTTGTAAGCATTGCTGCATTTTCTTGAGCTTCTTTTAATCTTTTCGCAATCGTTAGTCTAAGCCTCGTCATTTTTATTCTTTCTTCAGGTCCGTGCGAGATCTTCCTTTGGGACGGAGCAGGTTTTGATCCCATTAAACTCATTAAGTCTTCCTTTAAAACTAAACCATTTTTTCCACTTCCCATAATAGATGAAACATCAATTTTTTTTTCTGAGGCTATTTTTCTTGCTGCGGGAGAAACTCTAGGTTCGTTACTGATTGTCTTTTTACTACTTTCTTCATTTTTTTCGTTATGCTCTTCATTTAATACGAGAGGCTCTTCCTCTAAAACTAGTGGTTCATCGTTAAAAATTTTATTGTTTGTTTCCTCAATAAGATTTAGTGGTTCCGCTGGTTTTTTCTCAACTTTTTTCTGTTTAGGTTTTTTATTAATTTTTATTGGATCACTTTTATTTGATTTTGGTGGAGAATAATTTTTCTCATGAATTTCATCTTTTTGACGAGCAGTACTAGATTTTGTTTGTGAAATCGATCCTAGTAAAGCCCCGACGTTTACAGTTTCTCCCTCTTTAGCAGAAATGTTATCTAGTACCCCACTTGATGGAGACGGGACTTCAACATTTACCTTATCAGTTTCTAACTCAACCAATGGCTCATCGGACATAACTTTGTCTCCTTTATTTTTTAACCATTTGGCAACCGTAGCCTCTGTTACAGATTCTCCGAGAGTAGGTACGATGATTTTTTCAGACATTAATTAAGCTTCCCAACAACCTTTTCCAATATTTTTTTTTGTTCTGCAAGGTGTTTGTTGTAATTTCCAGTCGCAGTTGTGGATGAGGCATTCCTTCCAATGTATTTTACTCTGTTTTTTTTAAATTCTATTATTTCAAGTGTCCTATCAATGTAATTTCTCACGGTATTCCAGGCTCCCATGTTTTTTGGTTCCTCTTGACACCAAATAAAGTCAGCATTTTCATATCTTTTTAAAATTTTAGCTAATGTTTTTGCTGGAAAAGGATATAACTGCTCTATTCTTATGATTGTCAATTTATCATTTTTTGATTTTTCTCTAGCCTCTAATAAATCAAAATAAATTTTGCCAGAACACATCACTACTCTTTCAATTTTTTTATCTTTCCTTAACTCAATTGTATTTGATCCTTTAATATATGCGTGATCTTCAAGAACTCTGTGAAAACTATTTTTTTTCGTAAAATCTTCTATAGAAGAAACACATCTTTTATTTCGTAACAAAGATTTAGGAGTCATTACTATCAGAGGCTTTCTAAAGGCTCTGTGCATTTGTCTTCTTAAAGCATGAAAATAATTTGCTGGGGTAGTACAATTAACTACTTGAATATTTTCTCCTGCACACATTTGTAAAAATCTTTCTAACCTAGCTGAGGAATGTTCTGGTCCTTGACCTTCGTATCCGTGAGGTAAGAGTAAAACTAAGCCACTTGCTCTCCCCCACTTAGATTCGCCAGATGTTATAAATTGATCTATTATTACTTGTGCTCCATTAGCAAAATCTCCAAATTGAGCTTCCCATAACACTAGAGTTTCAGGTTCCGATAAAGAATAACCAAACTCAAAACCTAATACTGCAAGTTCAGAAAGTAGACTATCTATTATTTCAAATTTTTTCTGTTTTTTTCCTAAATTGTTTAAAGGAATATACCTTTCATGACTGTCTTGATTTCTTAAAACAGAATGTCTTTGACTAAATGTGCCCCTAGCAGAGTCTTGGCCCGAAAGTCTTACCGAAAAGCCATCAATTAATAACGTTGCAAATGCAAGAGATTCAGCTGTTGACCAGTCTATTGGGTTATTTTCTTTAAACATCTTTTGTTTTTGTTCTAAAACTTTCCTTAAAGTTTTGTGTACATTAAAGTTTTTAGGAATTTCAGATAATTTTTTTCCTGTTTCAATTATTACTTTTTTATCTACTCCGCTAACTCCCCTTTTGTCTTTTCCCAAACCTGGTTTGAATCTTGACCAAACCCCGTCGAACCATTTTAGTTCAGACTTATAGTTTTTTGAATCATTATATTGAGTTTCAAGAAATTTTTTAAATTCTTGTTTTTTATTTTCTATTTCACTTTCATTTAACAAGCCATCTGAAGAAATTTTTTTAGTGTAAATATTTAAAGTTGTAGGGTGCGATCTTATTTTTTTATACATTATTGGTTGAGTAAATGAAGGTTCATCCCCCTCATTGTGACCAAATCTTCTGTAGCAAACCATATCTATTACAACGTCTCTATTAAACTTCTGTCTATACTCGGTTGCTATTTTTGCGCAATGTACGACTGCTTCGGGGTCATCACCGTTTACATGAAATATCGGAGCTTGTGATAACTTCGCGACATCTGATGGGTAAGGAGAAGATCTAGCAAACCTTGGTGCAGTTGTGAAACCAATTTGATTATTTACAATAACATGTATTGTTCCCCCGATATTATGTCCCGGCAATCCTGACATGGCAAAACATTCAGCTACTACACCTTGACCAGCAAAAGCTGCGTCACCGTGTATTAAAACCGGTATAACTGACTTTCTGCTTGGGTCATTATGAAAAAATTGTTTAGCTCTAACCTGACCTAAAACAACAGGATTAACAGCCTCTAAATGAGATGGATTATCTGTTAAACTTATATGTACTACATTTCCGTCAAACTCTCTATTTGAAGAGGCGCCTAAATGATATTTAACATCTCCCTCAAAATCTTCTTTGGCTGAAATACCTTTACCGAAAAATTCACTAAAAATTGCCTGATAAGATTTTCCCATTACATTGGCCAATACATTAAGCCTACCTCTATGAGGCATACCTATTTTAATTTCTTTTACTCCTAAATTACCTCCTCTTTTAATAATTTGCTCCAAAGCGGGTATTAATGACTCACCACCATCTAATCCAAATCTTTTTGTACCAACGAATTTTACTTGTAAATATTTTTCAAAACCCTCTGCTTCAATAATTTTATTCAGAATAGCTTTCTTTCCATTGTCGGTAAAAGTTATTTTTTTTTCAGGACCTTCTATTCTATTACGAACCCAGGCCTTTTCCTCAGGATCACTCATATGCATAAATTCATAACCTATTGTTGAACAATAAGTTTTTTTCAATATTTTCAAAATGTCATTTAAATTCCCGTACTGAATACCAAGCACACCATCTAAAAAAATTTTACGATTGTAGTCCTTTTTTTTAAAACCATAGGTCTCTGGTTTAAGCTCTGGGTGTTCCTCTTTGTCTTGTAAATTTAAGGGATCTAAATTTGCAATTAAATGACCTCTTATTCTATATGCCCTTATTAACATTATAGCTCTAACTGAGTCAGTTGAAGCTTGTTTAGAAGAATTGAGTTCAGTATCTTCTTCCAAAAATTTTGGCTGCACTCTTTGAGCGCTAGCTATTTGCCTAACTTTCTTAGGATTCCAGCTCGGCCCCTTTAAATTACTTAAAATATTTTTAGAGTCCTCTTTGAGGCCATCGAAGAATTCAATCCAGTCATTTGTTAATAATTTCGGATTTTGAAGATATAAGGAGTAATATTCTTCAATATAGTCACTATTAACGCCAGACAAAAAGGAGGTTTTTTTATACTTTTGATTGTTCTTATCAACTGACATTATTAATGAATAATATCATAAATTTTCTAAAATCAAGCCCTTAGTTTTTGAAAAAGTGTCTTACCTATGTCAGCTGGAGATTTAGAAATAGTAATTCCGGCAGATTTCATTAGTTCAATCTTGTCATTGGCTCCACCTTTGCCGCCAGATATAATCGCACCTGCGTGACCCATACGCCTACCAGGAGGTGCTGTTAAGCCTGCTATAAAACCAACCATTGGTTTTTTAATTTTAGACTTTTTTATAAATTCAGAGGCTTCTTCCTCAGCAACGCCACCTATTTCTCCAATCATCACAATGGACTCGGTTTCGTCATCCCTTAAAAATAATTCTAAGCAGTCAATAAAATTTGTTCCATTAATGGGGTCTCCTCCAATGCCAATACATGTTGACTGGCCCATGCCATTAGCGCTTGTTTGCGCCACAGCTTCATAAGTTAATGTTCCTGATCTTGAAACTATACCAACTGATCCTTTTAAATGAATATTGCCAGGCATAATTCCTATTTTACATTCATCTGGCGTAATAATACCGGGGCAATTAGGTCCGATTAATCTGCTTTTACTCTTTTTAAGGGCCTCCTTTACTCTTAACATATCCATAATTGGGATACCCTCTGTGATACAAACTATTAAGCTAATTTTAGACTCTATAGCTTCAATTATTGCTTCGGCTGCAAATTTTGGTGGAACGTATATCATTGATGCATCGGCATTTGTAATCTTCTTAGCTTCTGAAACAGAATTAAAAACAGGTAAACCTAAATGTTTTTGACCACCTTTTTTAGGAGTTACACCCCCAACTAATTGGGTTCCATATTTAAGAGATTGCTCTGAATGGAATGTGCCATGAGTTCCAGTAAAACCCTGACAAATTACTTTAGTGTTTTTGTTTACTAATATTGACATTTACTTTATAGCTCCAACTATTTTTTGAGCTGCATCGTTTAAATCTTCCGCGGAAAGTATTTTCAACCCTGATTTATCAAGTATACTTTTACCCTCTTTAAAGTTTGTGCCAGCCAGCCTTACTACCAAAGGTATATTTATACTCGACTCTTTTGCAGCATCAACAACTCCTTGGGCCAGAACATCACATCTCATTATTCCTCCAAATATATTTATTAAAATCCCTTTTACATTTTTATCATCAATTATAAGTTTTAAAGCTGCCTTTACTTTGTCTTTACTTGCACCGCCCCCGACATCTAAAAAATTTGCTGGTTCTTCTCCATAAAGTTTAATTATATCCATTGTTGCCATAGCTAATCCTGCACCATTTACCATACATCCTATCGAACCATTTAGTTTTATGTATGACAAATCAAATTTACTAGCTTCTACTTCTGCTGGTTCCTCTTCATTCAAATCTCTCAATTTAAGAATTTCTGGTCTTCTAAAAAGAGCGTTGTCATCAAAATTTATTTTTGCATCTAAGCACAAAATTTTTCCTTTTTTAGTTACAATAAGTGGATTTATTTCTATCAAGTTTGCATCTTTATCAATTAGAATTTTATAAATTGAGTCTATCAATTGGTAAGCTGTTTTTTTTTGGTCTTGTGTAAAATTAAAAGGTTTAATAATTTTTTCAATATCTTCTCTTTCCACTTTATCTTTTAAATCTAATTTTGTCGTGACAATTTTTTTGGGTTCTTCTGCTGCTATTTTTTCAATATCCATTCCTCCATCCACACAACTAATAAAGGCAATTTTTGAACTCTCTCTATCAACTAAGCACGACAAATAAAACTCTTTAGAAATTTCAGATGCTTCTTCAATGTAGAGTCTTTTGACTTCTCTACCCTTTGATCCAGTTTGGTGAGTGACTAATTTTTTACCAAATAACTTTTGCGCTTCAACTTTGAGTTCTTCTATATCTTTGACTAATTTCACTCCTCCAGCTTTACCTCTTCCGCCTGCGTGGATTTGTGCCTTTAGTACAAAATTTTTTGATTTTAATTTTTTTATTTTAATATCAATTTCGTCAAGATTGTAAATCACAACTCCATTAGAAACTGGTGCACCAAATTCTGCGAGAAGATCTTTAGCTTGATGTTCGTGAATGTTCATTAGTTATTTATTAAAATTCTCCCTAAGTATTTTTTGAGCTGTAGCTTTACCTGACATAAAACACTGATCAGACCATAAATACGCCCAAGAACCAAATCGACCAACAAAGTCAACATTTAATTTTTTGAAATAATTAATAATGAAGTCTCTGGAAGTATCATAATTTTTATCAAATATAACATTAGCATATTTTTTAAATTTAATATCAATAAATTCAATATTTTCTTTTTTTATTATCTTATATTTTATTAAATTATCTACTGTATTGTTTTTCACAAATTTTAAATATTTATCATCAACTTTTTTTTTGTTGTCCAAAAATATTTCTGCTTGAAGTGAACTCTTTCCTTTGGGACAGTTATTTTTTGATAGTTTTTTTGGAGCATATATTCTAGAAGCTTTAAAATCTTTATTATATATATAAAACCATGTCCTAGTAT
>MDSV01220283.1_pt1 | contig 13840 bp, 9 predicted proteins | sample 810851 | NCBI WGS metagenome assembly MDSV01 (sample SAMN05326640, study PRJNA326480) | marine metagenome | isolation source: seawater | place: Atlantic Ocean: North East | collected 2012 | reverse complement strand
TGCAAGAGTTTCAGTTGAACCAAGTGTATTACCTCCCGCAGTTACTGTTCTAAATGTGTTAGTATCTGTTGTCATATCATCTACAACTAAATCAATAGTTCCATCGCCGTCTTGATATGTTGCACTAATTCTAGTTTCAGTATTAGATGAAAACATAGCACCTACAATATCTTGAACTTGTTCGGTGCTAAGTTGAGTATCAGAAAGAGAAATAGTACCGCTACTAGAGGGAATTGTAAGGTTACTAATCACATTGTTATCGCTACCAACAAAGGATAGAACCGCCCCACTTGATGCTGCTGCGCCTGTGGTTACTCTAAAATTAGTGGTAGATGCGCCACCTAGTTGAACACTGTTAGAAAGTGTCTTATCTCCTGTGGCGTTCAAGTCTATTGTTCCATCACTATCCTCATATGTTGCTGAAATACCTGTTTCTGTATTAGAGGAAAACATAGCACCTACAATGTCTTGAACTTCTTCAGATGAAAGACTAGCATTTGATGAGGCAATAGTTACTGCACCACCCGATTCAGTTATTGTTACGTTACTACCTGCTGTAAAGGCTAAAGTCTCACTAGAACCTAGTGTATTGCCACCTGCGGTAATTGTTCTAAAAGTATTAGTATTAGTGTCTGTTGCATTTACGTTAGTTCCACTTATTGCAAGATTATCATTGGGAGTAGCAAAAACGATAGCCCCTGCGGAATCATCCCAAATGAGTAATCTGTCTGCGCCGGGGTCAGATAAAGACTGAATACCTAAATGATCAAGATTTACAGTTGCTGAACCACTTGTAGCCCCACCCGATAATCCCGTTCCTGCAACTACTGCTGTTATGTCTCCTGCACCTGTTCCAAAACCTTGCGCCGCTATGTAATCAAAGACAACATCTCCTGTAACTAGCCCTGCATTGCCATTAGCAACAGCACCATCACCCGCTAATGTCGAAGCCGTTCCTAATCCTAAGTTACTTCTAGCAGTACCTGCATTAGGCAGGTCAGATAAATTGCTTGCCTTTACTAATTTTTCACCTAATGAAGTAGCGGTTGTAGTTGCAAAACTAGCATCATCGCCCAAAGCCGCCGCTAATTCATTTAATGTATTCAAAGTATTAGGGGCTGAATCAACCAATCCTGATACTTCAGCATCTACATATGCTTTGATTGATTGTTGGCTTGCTGCTGCCGTAGCACTATTTGATGAAAAGTTATCTTCATCGAGTAATGTCAATTGAGTGTTTGCTGTCATGTCATCTACTACGAAATTAATCCTGCCGTTTGTATCGTCATAGGTTACACCGATTCTTGTTTCAGTACCAACCAACATACCGCCTACAATATCTTGAACTTGTTCAGTAGATAGTTGAGTGTTTGTATTTGTATCTGTTGAGGCTATTGTTACCGCACCACCACTTTCTGTTATAGTTACATTAGAACCGGCAGTAAAAGCAAGTGTTTCTGATGCCCCTAATGTATTTCCACCTGCGGTTACAGTCCTAAACGTATTGTCATTAGCGGTCATGTCATCTACTACTAGATTTATTTTACCTGCCGCTACGCCACCATCAACATAAGTAGCAGAAATCCTAGTTTCGGTATTAGAAGCAAACATCTCCCCTACTACATCTTGAATCCATTCTTTGTCTATATCATTATTTGTTAATACAGAACCTGAATGATCGGGAAAAGCCCATATTCGGTTATCAGCCTGTGGACTAAGCCATGAGAGTGTTCCTACATTTGTATCACTAGAACTTCCTGAAATTATAAGGGAAGATGCACTTACTTGACCCGCAAAGGTCGCTTTATGACTAGCAGTAGTACCAATGTTAAAATCAGCACCTATGTTTGCATTCAACGCAGATGCTACATCAGCAGTAGTGGTGGTATTAGTATCTGCTGAAGCAATTGTAACGGTATCACTAGACGCATTAGTTGTTAGTGTTATATTAGAACCTGCGGCAAACGTAAGTGTATCAGTAGCGGCATCAGCAACTACGTTATCTTGCCCTGATACTGCTACGGTGCTGAAAGCATTCTGATTGTTTTCTCCACCTGCACCTGCCGCTACCCAAGTGAATCCGCCTGTTGATTGATCGTAACTAAGTAAATGATTGTCTGTTGGTGAATTGGTTGCTTTTAGATTATCTTCATCAACAACATTAGATGCTATAACAGTAGCACCATCAGCAGTAGATGTTACTTCACCACTATGGTTAGGATGAACATAATTATTTGCTGATGCGGCTATACCATCAAGTTTAGATTTAAGAGTATTAGTAAAATTGTTTTGTGTTAAACCGCCATCTCCTACTGAATATTCAGTATTGGTATCAGTAGATGCAATTGTTATGTTGTTAGCATCGGTATGAGTTAAAGTAACATTAGTTCCTGCTACAAACTTAATATCTTGTGTTCCACTACTTGCACCACTTTTAGTTAAACGTAATAAGATGTCATTAGTCGAATCAACAAACGATGAAGTAAACACATTTTGAGTATTAGTATCTGATGTGAGTTGGCTTGTTAATGCAACCGTTCCTGTTAAGTCAGGCAAAGTAATTGTTCGGTCAGCACTTACTGTTGCCGCCTTGAGAGTTACTTCATTGTCATCTGCATTAGAGCCTTCAAAGACAACACCATTAGATGTCGAAACCGTTTCCACATGGTTTGTAGTTGTAGTTCCTGTAACTACAATTGAACCGGGAAATGTAGTAGTCGTACTACCATCTCCAATTTGAAGTGCATTACTCCCTATTGCACTTCCTAATGCGGATTTTACGTTAGCAGTATCTGTTACATCGGCAGACGCTTCTACACCATCTAATTTTGATTTAAGAGCATCAGTAAAATTGTTTTGAGTGAGTCCTCCATCTCCAACTGAATATTGAGTGTTGGTATCAGTAGAAGTAATGGTAACTGCCCCACCTGATTCACTTATTGATACGTTAGACCCTGCTGTAAACGCTAAAGTCTCACTAGCACCTAATGTGTTGCCTCCTGCTGTTACTGTTCTGAAAGTGTTAGTGTCTGCTGTCATGTCATCTACAACAAAGTTAATTTTGCCGTTAGTATCATCATAGGTAACTCCTATTCTTGTTTCCGTTCCACCGTCAACCATACCGCCAATTATATCTTGAACTGCTTCAGTAGACAGTTGAGTATTGGTTGCTGCTAATGTAATTGTATCTGTTGAATGACTTACAGATATATTTGTACCTGCTGCAATTTTTACGGTATCTGTTGTGCCGCTTGAATCAGTCAAAACAATATTAGCATCATCACTAGATACTGCGGTACTAATGCTGTAAGTGGTATTTGTATCATTTGAAGAAGTATCTATTGAATCTTGTAAGTTATCAAGAGTCATGTATTTCCATGCTGAACTTGATTCATCCCAAAGAAGTATTTTATCATCAGTAGCATCGGTTGATTCATTTAATTCAGAAAGATTTGCAGGATCAGCAAGAGATAGCGTATCTCCGGTTAATACAATGGGGGCAGATGCTGCAAGATTTGTATTAGAACTAATGTCTATACTAGATAAAGTAGAAAGTGAACCTAAACCAAGATTACCTCTTGCAGTTACTGCATTAGCAACATCAGATAGATTGCTTGCCTTTGCAAGTTTAGTTCCTATGCTTGTAGTAATAGTTGAAGAAAAGGATGCATCGTCATTTAATGCCGCAGCAAGTTCATTCAAAGTATTCAATGCACCCGGCGCAGAATCAATCAATGAAGTTACTTCAGAATCAACATATGCCTTGATAGACTGTTGAGATGCTGCATGAGTTGCAGAATCAGATGCCATGTTATCTTCATCTTTCAAATCCAAAGAAACAGTAACTGTACCGCTTGTACCCCCCCCTGTAAGGCCACTTCCTGCTGTAACTCCTGTAATATCACCTACCTGCGTTGTATAGCCATAGGATTCAATTTTATCTGCAATCGCTGCTGATGTCATTAAAGATGTGTTGTTATCTGCAAAAGATTCACTACTCAACTGTATGGTATTTGCAGCAAATTCTGAAATGGTTAATCCTGCCACATTTAGTGTAACTGCACCTGATGCACCACCACCCGATAGTCCTGTTCCCGCAGTAACCCCTGTTATGTCTCCTGTAACTGCTGAAGTAACCCATGTAGTGCCATTGCCAATAATTGTATGACCGTCAGTAGGGGTAAGATTTGCTATTGCAGCCAAATCACCATCATAAGTTTGATATGTTGTAGAACCAACTACTGCACCCGTTGCAGGATTGACAAATACATCATCAGATGTTGCTAATGATGCAAAGGTAACAACTTCACATTGTAATGTATATCTAAACAATTTCTTTGTTCTATCCGACAAATCTGTTCTTGTCTTGTATATTACTCTATCAAAATTAGTTCCATCTCCTTTACGGAACGCATAAAGTATTCTTCTTACCTCATCTCTTAATTCACTAAGTCTCTCTCTACTTTGTGCGGTTCTAACATCAATTGTAATATTGACGTGTTCGTTTACATAGTCATACAATAACTCAGGTTGTGCTTCGTTATGTGCTGTTTCAAATATACGAATAATGTCGCCATCAAGCATTCTTACTCTTTTAGCATCTCCTTTATCTAAATCTGCAATATCTTCGATAGAAGGTGCAGGTGGCTTAGACCAATTGGTTACTAGAATATTTCTAAGACCTATAATTGGATCAGCCATTTCCTTTCACCGCCTTCTTATGATTTTCTTGGGCGGTAATCATGTTTCTATACAAAGGCCCGCCTATTATGATTTTATCTACAATCATAAAAATTTCATCATCATTATATTCTATGCCATCGGCTTCGGCCATTTCTCTTTCTTTGACTTCTAAAAGTTGTTTCATAGAAGGGTAAGATGTAAGAAATGCATCTACTGCCTGTTGAAGTTGCTTGAGAGCAGCAAGTTCTTTCTTAACATATTCAATTTCTGACACAATGATTAACCACCCATACCTGCTACTATAATACCCTCTTGATATGGGATTAATATTCTTTTGACCTCTTCTTCTAATTTTTGTATTTTTGAGTTCAAATCAATACCCGCCGCACCTTCGGGAAACATAGCCGTATAGTCGTCTGTTAGCATAATATCAATAGCAACTAATTTCGTACAAGCCTCTTCTATCGCTTTATCTAAGTATCTTTCTCCGTATATGTAAGAAATCTTTAGGCTGTGGTTCTCAAAGAAAGGATATTGGTTATTGAATAAAATTGCCCCGTTATCTTCCATAGACCACCAATCTTTTTGTCTTTGTTCTTCGGTAGCATCGCACGAAAATGTTGTTTGATGTATTTCTAAACCATTAGTTAGGTTTGCTTGGAATGAAGAAGTAAGATCGTCTGCTATCGTTATTGAATTCCCGTTTCTTGTGCATCTAGCAACACGCATGGTCGCCCCTGTACCATAATAATACAAACCATTTCCTTGAACAAAACCCGAAGCATCAGAAAGAACAAACGTACTGCCTGTTGAAGTAACTGTTGATTTTGCTGTATTTGCTAATGAAAAGTTAAAACAACTACTATTTGTAACCGCAATTGTTGTTAGGTTTCCTTCATCCAAAGACCTTGTGCTGCTAATCAATACTTTACCATCTCCCTCATCGCTGTTGGCAGTAGCAAGAAATTCATGAGTTACATTGAGTGCAGACCCACTTTCAGTCATGCTACCTATTTGTATTGCGGCTTTAGATGATTGAGCATCTTCGTTAATTAGATTAGCAATTTCACCTGCTACTGTTTTTGGGCCGAAGTCTTTGGCCCATGTGCTTGTTGTGTTTCCACTTGTCAAAGTAGCAGTATGAGCAATATTAGGACACAAAAATATTTTATCTGTACCATTAAATAAGTGAGTATTTTCAACATTTAATTTTAATTTAGATGATGCTAATTCTTTGTATTCATCTCCTTGCCATACGCCCAACCTAATAATTCTTTGAATTGGTCTATTTCTTACATAAACTGCACCTACATAGTCAGTATAGTACCTACGGCGATATGGTTTGAATGTAGTAAAGTTTTGATACTCATCTACTATTAGTCTTGGCCGCCAAGCCATTCTACAAATCCTATCAATATAATCTTGCTTTGTTTTAATTAATGTTTCAACGTGGGCTTTACTTACTCCTCTTTGTGAACTGTTAGATAATACAGATGTAGGTTGGACATAAGCACTATTTGCTGTTGTGTAAGCAGTACCTTGATCTGTTGCTTTAAGGTTAATTACTCCCGATGCACCGCCTGATACAATACCTGTTAGCGTGTATGATTTACCTAATGCGTCTGCATCATCATATACTGTAACTACATCTCCTGTTGCAAATCCCCATCTTCTATAATCTTCTCCCGATATTGGTATTTTGATTACTGTAACCCCACTTTCTGTACCTGTGCTTGTATTTGCAGCCAATGCAGTAGGTCTTGGTGCAGGTAATTGCAAAAATGCTTCTACCTTTGCTACTGTTGAATATACTAATTCATCAGGATAAAGGGGTTGGTCGGGTCTATGCCCCGGTGAAAATACTCTTGGCATTTGTCATCCCCCTTAACTCCCTAAATTGTATTCCATGTTCGCATTGCACCCTGCACACCGAGGTGTCCAACAGAAATGTAGGAGGCCGCACTTGGTACATCTAGTACCTGAACCAATGTTTTGAATATCAAACCTTTCTCTCTTTGATAGTTTTACTCTTACATCTGCTGATTGAGCAAGATTCCTAGAACTGAATGGAGATTCTGATTCTGCTATTGCCCCATCATCTGAAGCAATTTCTGCCATGCGTACCTTACGGCGGCGTTCTATTTCGTGTGCTTCTTCAAAGCAAATATCACCTAATTCTAATGAGGGCATTTACAAGCCCCCGATTAGGCTCGGCCACCTGTTACGGTGATGTAAACCGTCTGCCCTGAAAGGTCAGTTGCGTTTGCTACTGCATCAAGAGCAGCACCATCTGCCCCTGCTTCGTAAGCAAGGATTTTCTTTGCTGATCTATCGTATGCCCAAACATATCCCCCAATGTCAGATTCAATGTGGACAGTTTCAATATTAGAAACATAAGCAGTAAGGTCTAATGATTCTCCTGCTGCTAACCATGAATCATCAGGTGTTACTTTCAAAGCAACGGATAGTCTATTCCCTGTTACGTTTGTTCTGCCGAGTTGCTCTACTGTGAGTGCCATACAAACCAATCCTTATTTGCAATCCTATATAACAACTGTTTTTTTTTCTTACTCGTGAATTACAAGAATTCTTGCAGTAGTTCCGTTAGTAAACACGCCATTTGTAGTCTCTAATTTGAATGTTACAGCACCACATACGAGTCCACTCCACGGTGCAGGTTCATCAATTGTTTTCCCGCCGGTAGTAATACTAGCAGGTGCGCTTACAGTAAAGTGAAGTCCACTTGTAGCCCCGCCATCTGCATTCATGTTGCCACCCTCAGATGTTTGAAAATTATATGCGCCGGTTACAGCAGTTCTGACATCAAAGTTTGCAATCTCATCGCAATAAGTGTAATTCAAGGGTGTTCCTGCTGAATCTTTTAGATCCATCAATATATTGAATTTCCCTGTTGTTGCCGCATTAGCATTACAAGTAAGCCTACTAACATCAAGAACAACCCTACCTACTTTGCCATTCATTTGAATAGTTTCAGTAATCGTGTTTGTTCCGTCTGCTGTAAGAGTAACCATTTTTCGATTTACTCTAACCCTGCTCGCATAACGGCCTACGCCATCATCAATATCAAAATCAGCCATCAGTTAGACCCCGCAACATATTCGCGGGCTAAATCAGTCATAGATGCTTTTGTTGATGTGTTAGCAGTTTTAATCTCCCTTGCAGAACACCATGCCATCATTTGCGCTCTTGTCAAAGAAGAAGAAAATCCTTCTGCTTCAAGTAAAGCCTCAATATCTAACATAGTTACTGCTTCAGGAGTAGTAATTACTTCTTCTTCAACAACCTCTTCTACGACAGGTGCTTCTACGATAGGTGCTTCAACTACTTCAGGTTCTAATACTTCAAGCATTTTCTTCTGAGTCTTTGTAGTTTTAGCATCTGCCCCTTCAACAACCCATGATTTAGAACCATTTGCTATCATAGGCATGATCTTAGTTGTGATGAAAGTTTCATCAATATCATCTCTTACCATGCCTCTTGAGAACCCAATAGTGATTCCATTTATTCTGAACTCAGTATAGGGTCGTGCGCCTACATACCGTAGTGATAGTGCCATTAGTGGCTCACCTCAACGGTATAGGAAGGTAATTCTTACCGTATCTCCATCCTGACCTGCGGAAGCAGGAGTTAGTTTGAGTAGGGTATTTGTTGATACGTTCCCTGCAACTGTGAAAGCGTTTCCACCCGCAGTTGTTATGTTATGTGCGCTAAGAACCCCGATTAATGTAGTTCCTGTTATTGCGTTTGTTGATAGTGCAAGATCGTATGCGAAAGCCGCATCTCCATCTAATACTACTACATCTACCACGCCCATGCTGATAGTGCCTGTTGCAGCACCTGTTTGCCAAGTAGTATCATCAGACCCTACTCCTGCCCATAGTCGTGTATCTAGTATTGCTGTTCCGTTTCCGGTTAAATTAGTGTTAGCCATATTTTTTTCCTCCGTTTATTTCCTACACTTGCACTTAAGCAGCGATGTCCCTCACTTTTCCATGCGCTCGGTAGAATAGTTGCCATAGTTCACCCATTGTGTGGAACATACCCATTTGCCCTAGTCTGTTGATTCCGAAAGGATCTCCGGTTTCAATACCTGACTCGTGGTATAGGGTTGGTTTTGCTGTGCAGAAATACATATAATCTGTATCCATGAAATACATTCTTGAAAGTTCGCCTGATTCTGCGAAAACGTCTTTGGATGGGATTAGTGGTACACCGTTGTATGTTGCAACTACGAAACCTGCTTCCATACCCGGAACACCCTTTACACCGTTTACACCCGGTACAACTCTCTTCATTTCAGTAAATCTTTGCTGTGGTTGTAAGAGTTGTTGGATTTTCTCTAATGTATCGTATCCTGTAAGGATGACTTTAGGCTGTCCTCCTTTCTCCCATACACTTCTGAACATTCCGTCTAAGATGTTTAGAGACAATGCTCTTGCTGCCCCTGCTGAACCTGCATCAACATTAGCATCGTACCATTGTGCAGACCCTGCCCCTGCGCCATTACGGGTAATGCTGTATTGGTTGTGGTCTGTAATTGCAGATACGAAATCTGTTGCAGATTCTGTAAAGGAAGATGATAAAGCACGATCTAGGCTTTGGAAATTGTTTCCTGCTAGTGTATCTACATCTTCTAATAGCATTTTATTGATGTGTTCAGCGTGGTGTTTTGCCATTTCCATCTTCATAACTGCTCTTGCATCTCCAAGACCGTCATCTTTGTCTGCTAGGAACATTGCTGTTTCTGATAGGTCGAAAGTGTGCGCTACTGTTCTTGGTTTTGTGCTGACTTCCTCAAATACAGGCTTGCTTGTGTCAGGTAGTGTTCCGTTTTCTGCAACACCGCCACCGCTTGTGAATGATGGTTTGTCAGTAACGACCCTCCAACCACTCTTTTCCCACGGTTTCTTAGGTAGTATAGAGAACGCATTGAACTCTTGGTTCAGTTGCGACCAAACTTTACGGCCAAATATAGCCTGATAAGTTCCGGTTGTGCTGCTCACTAAAGGTGAGTCAGCCTTCAAAAGGTCTGTACCGGAGTATGCCCATGCGTTAGCACCTGCACCTGCCCCGTAGTATAGCCTTTCCATATCTTCAATTGTGCGTAAGTATCCTCGTGATCCACTCATATTTTTTTCCTCCAATTATCTCCGTACCCGAAAAACGCTTATGCGCCTCTCAAAGCCCTCCTTGCTAAATCTTCAGTAGCAATCCAAGCGTCAAGGTCATTGCCCATAGCGGCAAATTCTTCGTGGGTTGGAATGCGAATATCTGAAACATCAGATTTCTGTATAGATGCTGTCTCGACAGCAGTTGAACGTAGCGAATCAATCTCCGCCTTTAATGTAGCAATTTGGCCGCTATAATCAGATGCTTTCTGAACTTCTAATGCTCTAGCAGTTTCTGCGTCATAACGTGATTCCCAATCTGACTTAACAAGGGATTTCAATGCTTCTTCATCTCTTAGAGATGCGTATGCCCTGTATCCACGCTCTAATCCTTCAGATGTGACTTCATTCTTGATGATGTTTTTACTGCCGGATGGTGCGTTGTATGCCATGTTTGCAACTCCCGGTTGCTTGATGACGTATTTGTTTCCGCCCGGTGCTTCAAGAGATGGTTGAGGTGCAAGTGTTGCATCTTCTCCTGAACCGATTGGGTCGCCCTGTCCTCGGTGTGAATATCCGCCGCTACCTTCTTGTAGGTATGCTTTTTCTAATCCGAAGTGGCCTCTTAGACCATCTAAATCTACTCCTTGTTCGTGAGCAAACTTCTCAAGAGTATCAATGTATGCTACTGCACCGTCATTACTCTTTTTGGCTTCATCATCGGATTTCATATCTTTATCCTCTTTGTCGCCTTTGTATCCCATTTTCTCATCGGATTTTTCTTCGGTCTTTGTTATCGAGTCCGTGTCAAGATGTTTTAATATCCCTGTCAGACTTTCTCTTATCTCTACTAATGCTTCGCTTTCAGTCATTTTATTTACTTCCTGTATATTTTCATTATCCATTTTGAGGATTGTGTAACGGGCTTCGGGATTAATCCCTTTCTTGCACAAAGTTATCTCGTGCAATTCCAAGTCCGTAATCTCGCGGTGGTTTCCATGTTCAGGTGTATGCTTAGATACACGGAACAATGCTTGTCCACCTATTGAAAAGGCACGAAGATCACCATCTCGCACCTGCTTTTGCACTTCTCGTGCTTTCTGAATATCGCTGCGTATTTTACATACTACGAATAATCCGTGGTTATCTACCTCAGATTTCCATAAGCGACCTTGTGAATCTGTATAGTTATCAACTACTTCTCCTACTTGGATTCCGCTATGTGCTAACTGAACATTACGAAATGCTTTGTTATCCATGAACTTACCAAATGCCTTAGTTAGAGCAGAAGTTGGTATTCTATCTCCCTGTTTATCTACCATATCTACACTAGCATATCCTGCTACGAATAGATCTTCTCCTTTGGACTCTTTTAGAATCCACCTATCTGACGTTTCACCGACAGCAGACCATCCTTGACTCATGCTTGCCGTTGCCATTAATCGAACATACTTTTCTCAATAGTATATGAATAACATCATGACAGGACTGACAGCCCTCATAGGACATGATCATCACGAGTGGCTTGCACTACATCGTTTTCATCTTCATCATGATTTTTTTCTTTACCGGGATAACGAAGTATTGCTTTTCCTTCCCTCATATCTAAAACAGCCTCTCCGTCATCCGTTGTTACCCTCATAGATAACGGCTTAAACATATCATCCATATTTTCTTCTTGTTCTTCTCTTTTTGGATTACCAAAAGTGGTGTTTTCTTCGTCAGTAATTTCAGTTGGCCCTGTTGGTGCAGTAAGATCTGCTTGCATTCCCGACCATGCGCCACCGTCTGCCGATGCCCTGTTCATTCTAGGGAATGCAAATTTTTCTGCAATGTCGTCATCAATAGCCTCATTTACAGTCCATTCTCCACTTTCTGTTCTTTCAAGCCCGTATTCATTACCATACAATTCTAACTTCTTAGATGTCAAACCATCAACAATTCCTATCAATCTTTTCTCTTTCATTGATTCATCGGCATTTGCAATAGCCCTTCTTGCATGACGCATGATAGTTGAAATAGAACCTTTCTCTTCTTCTTCAGTCATAACTTCAGGGGCTTTATCCATTGATTTTCTTTTTAGGGGGCGTTTACGAGCAGAATGCAATGGTTGTAATGTTCCGCTATCTGATGACGTAACTGTTCCCGTATTTGCTGTTGCACCACCTGCTGCACCACCTGCTGCACCTTCTTTAAGGAAAATACCTGCAACAGGACTCCAAATCACAAATTGTGCTTTTGCTTGTTTAATTAAATGAGATGGCCCTTCATAATCAACTACAAAAAACCCTTTATCATCCATATCTGTTTTTACAATTACAGGCTCAAATATTGCAGGATATTCTAAGACAACTTGATTGCCCTTCAAACTCATTTCAGGTAAAGGAGGTAAAGGAGATGCTTTTGATATATCATCTTGAGGATAAAGAACCCATTTTGGGTGAACTTCTTTTCCTTTGATAAAAGTAGAATGTGCATCTCTAATTAGTAAATCGCTCTTATCTAAAGTAGCAATTGTTTTCATTAGCCCATCTTCATCAGTAGTAACACACGAATTAGGGGATGGAAAATGAACATTGTCTGTTGTTGTATATAGTGTCCTAAGTGTATTTACTCGATCACTTAATGGTTCAACGGCCATGTCTGTATCTTTGTGTACCAACAAATCTACGACAGTAAGCAAATCACCATCAACATAAGCATCAAATGTAGCATCACCCTTGATTGTATCTTTTAGAGACTTTTTTACTTTGGTGGGCAAACTTGTAGGGTCTATGCTTTTGCCCTTTTTCTTAACCATAATTCTTTTTCCTTTTGGTTTCTTTTGAACTACCCATTCTCCACTAAAACCTTTGAGCGTGTCCATATCATCTAAATCTCTTATAACGTGTGCAGGTTCAATTAATGAATCAAAAACACCTGTTTGCTCATAATCATCTGACTTATGCAAATCAGTAGTTAGAGACATACTCCCTGTTGGATGTGCAGATAAAGCATTTATTTCTCTTGTTTTAGGTGTAATAGGATGCATATGATGATTCATGTTTAATCCATTAACTAATCCCTCGTGTGCTGTTCTTTGTAATAGATTAAATGGTTGTTCCTTTACATCAAATGATATATCGTTAATACGAGGATCCCATTTCCATGCTAGGTTAGCACTCATGTTATGCCCCCATGCATCTGTATTTCCTGAATTAAAGATAGGGGGGGCTACTCTTTTTGATGAGGGATGCACGTTTCCAAACACGCCTTCTCCGTGTTTTCCTCTCATTAATGCCATGTTAGCAGCCGCAGCCAATTGTTGAATGTTGCCTCTTGCAATAGTATTAGCATTCATATCTTCAGTTGTTGTAGGAGAAAACAATGCATTACCATGCTTTTCTCTAAGTCCTTGAGCCATTTCCATCATTTTCATTCTAAGCGCAGTATCTGTTTCATTGTAATGTGCATTATGCAAGTCATGCCACATAGGGTTAGAGTTTGGGTGGTTTTCCCTAAACATACCCCCTCTTGCTGCCCCTAAATCAGTAACACCTTGCATCGCTCTACCGAATGGGCTAATCGAAAATGCATTTGTTGGTATTGTCATTCTTGCACCTTGACCTCCTATTTGTGAAGGATGAAGATGTTGATGATTTGCTGCATGACTCCAACTTGCCCTTCTTCTTTCAAAATCAACATCTCCTATTGAGGTAGGAGTATGCATATGTGAATTATCAGGCGAATCTCGTGCTAATTCAGGAAAATGACTGCCACTAAGCATAGCGGGCGAATCTATTTCCACTCCGTTTGTTAAGAAATCAGACAACCAACCTTCATTGAATATATCGGGATATGATTGTTTTAAGATAGTGTCAAGAGATTTTGAGTCTCGCCCTACACCACCCCAACGCTGAAACGGTTGCCACCAATGATGGTTATGCGATTCTTCATCATCAATAAATGGATGAATCAAATGAGATGTAGGGTCTGATACCATAGGTGATGATGTAGGGCCATGTCTATCGCTTGGCCTCATCCACCAT
>MDSV01160215.1_pt1 | contig 13841 bp, 10 predicted proteins | sample 810851 | NCBI WGS metagenome assembly MDSV01 (sample SAMN05326640, study PRJNA326480) | marine metagenome | isolation source: seawater | place: Atlantic Ocean: North East | collected 2012 | reverse complement strand
TCTGGAAATTTATTCGTAGTAGAAAAAAAAAATATTACTCCAATAAATGCACCATCTAGTGAAATTATGAAATTAATAGTATCAGGAGGTGTTTCTGAATTTAATCACTCATCTGAAAAATAAACAATATGAAAAAAATTATTTATATAGCCTTTTTTATTTTAACAACTCTTACAATATTTTCACAAAATACTGGTGATACAATTGTTGTTCAAACTTTTGATTATAGTATGACGTATGGAAATGCATGGGATGGAACTGTCAGAGACACCACAGCTTATTTTCCTAATAATCCAAACCTAACTTATGAGAAAATTATAATGTCATATAGTATGCGTTGCAGAAATGGACAAGTCAATACTTCAGGAGGAAATAGTGTTGCCTGTGGTGAATGGGACTATAGTTGTCATACTTATATTCATGACTCTACAAGGATCGATTCTGTTCTTTATAAAACAAATAACTATGCTATTATTGGCGTTTCTGGAAATACATATAATTATACTACTTCACCTGTATATAATTATATCTGGACTTTAGATTCATTAGGAAACTATTTTCTTGATACAACTTTGGTTTCTCCGGATACAATAATAGAGTTTAATATAATATCGAACTATAATAGTTTAACAAATGATATTATTGATACTGTGAGTATAGATACATACTGGAAACCTTATAGCTATACATATGATACTACTGGAAATATTATAAATATTGATACCCTTTCCATTGATGGCACCATTAACATTAATCAATTGACATACTATAAAAGATATCCTATGGCATTTCAAATTATGTCATTTGTAACTCCATACGGTATTAATCTTGATCTTGGGGATGAAGGTAAAACATGGTATTTTGATGTAACCGATTATTCTCCTATATTAAAAGGCAATAAAAGAATAACTGTAAGTGGAAATGGTCAATGGCAAGAAGACATGGATATAAAGTTTCATTTTATAATAGGAACTCCTCCAAGAAATATTTTAGAGATGCAACAAATTTGGAGACCTCAATCAAAAAGCTATACAACAATATTGGCTGATGGAGCTTTTGAGCCAAGAGATGTTATAATGAATGCCTCTGCCTCGGCATATAAAGTAAGAACAACCATAACTGGTCATGGACAACAAGGAGAGTTTATTTCAAGAAACCACTATATTAATATTGATGGGGGATCATCAGAATTTGTTTGGCCTGTTTGGACAGAATGCGCAGGAAATCCAGTTTATCCTCAAGGAGGAACGTGGATATATGATAGGGCTGGTTGGTGCCCAGGACAAGCTTCTGATATAAGAGAGGATGATATAACGTCATTAGTTACACCTGGACAAACACATGTTTTAGATTATGGTATTGTTAGTGCTGGAGGCACATCAAATTATTGGGTAAGTAGTCAATTAGTAAGTTACGGAGATATCAACTTTAATACAGATGCTTCTATTTTAGAAATATTATCTCCAACAAATAATGTACTCTATAGTCGACAAAATCCAATATGTTCAAATCCAAAAATAACTATTCAAAATACTGGTTCAAACCCTTTAACATCATTAGAGATAGAATACTGGATTAATAATGCACAAAACCATGAAATATTTCAATGGACAGGAAATCTAGGCTTTCTTGAAAAAGAAACAATAGAACTGCCAGCTAATTCTTCATTATGGAGTTCTATCGACTATTCTCAAGCAATAACAATAGGAGATGTCACAACATATGAAAATGGTTCTAATCAAAATAAATTTTATGCTAAAATAAATTTAGCCAATGGAAATGCTGATGATTATAGTTTTAATAATATGAAACATTCTACTTTTACACCTCCACCTGAATATCCTGAAAAATTTGTTTTTTGGTATAGTACCAATAATGGTATAATTGGTGGGGTTTCAGAAACTTCATGGGAAATGACCGATGATAATGGAAATATAATTTATGCTGGACAAAATTTAAATCCAAACACTCAATATACTGATACAATATCTTTAAACCAAGGATGTCACGTTTTAAGTGTATTAGATACTGATGATGATGGTCTTGAATTTTGGGCAAATAATGATGGGGGTGGGATGTTACGTTTTAAAAGACTACAAGATTTTATAGACTCTAGTTCTATTCCTATGACAATACATAAATGGATAAAAACATTTGAATTAGATTTTGGATCGTTTATAAAACATGAGTTCATGGTTAAAGGAAGTGTTTTAGATATTAAGAATATAAATACACCTTTATTTAATTTTTATCCTAATCCTACTTCTAAACATATCATTATTACAGGCACATCAAATAACAATGGTAGTATTACAATATTAGATAAATTAGGTAAAATAATACATTCTGAAAATTTTGGAAAAGGGTCCTTAAACACTAAAATAAACATGGAAAATTATGCTGCTGGTATTTATTTTATAAAATTAAATTCTAATAATACTGAAATTACTAAAAAAGTTATTAGAGAATAAAATGACCTATTGTACTTCATTAATTAAATATTCTCGTTTTAAAACTAAAGAAGTAGTTGTAGGAAATATTAAGATTGGAAGCGATAATCCAATTGTAATACAATCCATGACTACTGCAGATACAATGGATACAAATGCCACAGTAAATGAATCTATTCGTATGATTAAAGCTGGGTGTAAATTAGTAAGGATTACTGCTCCAGGTAAAAAAGAAGCCGAAAACCTTAAACTAATTAAAACTATGTTGTCTGATAGAGGATACAATACCCCAATTGTTGCAGATATTCATTATACACCAAATGCTGCAGAAATTGCTGCAAGAATTGTAGAAAAAGTAAGAATAAATCCTGGAAACTATGCAGATAAAAAAAAGTTTGAAGAAATAGAATATACTAATGAATCATATGAAGCTGAATTAAAAAGGATAAAAGAAAAGTTTATTCCATTAATTGAAATATGTAAAGAACATGGGACAGCTATGAGAATAGGTACAAACCATGGTTCTTTATCCGACAGGATCTTAAGCAGATATGGAGATACTCCAAAAGGAATGGTCGAATCTGCAATGGAATTTTTAAGAATTTGTAGAGATCAAAACTATCACAATATTGTTCTCTCCATGAAAGCGTCAAACACAAGGGTTATGGTTTATGCCTATAGATTATTAGTGCATGAAATGATGAATGAAAACATGGATTACCCTTTACATTTAGGTGTGACTGAAGCGGGAGAAGGTGAGGATGGGAGGATAAAATCTGCAGTTGGAATAGGCGCACTATTAGCAGATGGTATAGGAGATACAATACGAGTTTCATTAACTGAAGCTCCAGAATTTGAAATGCCGGTAGCTAAAAAATTATTAAATCATTTTAAAAATTTCCAAACACATAAAAAAATTGATGAAATAAAAAATTACCCTATAACTCCTTTTGAATATAAAAAAAGAGACACAAATACAGTTCTAAATATAGGGGGTAAAAATTTTCCAATTGTTAAAGCAGATTTTTCAAATAAAAAGAAAATAACTCCAGCCTCTTTCTTTGCGTTGGGATACAGCTACTCAATACCTTTAGATAAGTGGCATATTTCTGAGATGGCAGCAGATTATGTTTTTGTTGGTAATAATGAAATAGATTTTGAAGTGCCGGGAACTTTAGGTGTTATTTATAACTATAAAACATGGATAAAACATAAAAAAGGGTACCCTTTTTTAACAATTAAACAATATCTAGAAGAACAAGAAAAATCAACAAAAATGAATTTGATTCATGCCTGTTTTTCAGATTTAAATAATACTTTATTAAATTTAATAAATGTCGACAAATCCGCAGTTCTTTTAATAAATACCCATAATATCAATGGTATTGCAGAGCAAAGAAGATTATTTGTTAAACTTATTAATAGCAAAATTAAAACACCTGTAATTATTAGTAGAGCATATGAGAATTTATCTGAACAACAACTTCAGCTTTCAGCTGCTACAGATATTGGTTCATTACTATTAGATGGTCTTGGAGATGGTGTTTTTATTTATACAAAAAATTGCGGTTCTGATCAAATGGTAAATAATTTGTCTTTTGGAATACTTCAGGCTACTAGAACTAGAATTTCTAAAACTGAATATATTTCATGCCCTTCATGTGGGAGAACTTTATTTGATCTACAAGAAACCACAGCCAAAATTAGAAAAGTTACTGATCATCTAAAAGGAATTAAAATTGGTATTATGGGGTGTATTGTAAATGGTCCCGGAGAAATGGCAGATGCTGATTATGGTTATGTTGGTACAGGGCCTGGAAAAATCACCTTATATAAAGAAAAAAATATTGTAGAAAAAAATATTCCAGAAGCAGAAGCCGTAAACGCCTTAATCAATTTAATAAAGAAAAACGGGGACTGGGTTGATAAAAGCTAATTCACAAAGTATACATAAATATATAATTCTAGCATGATTGAAATTAAACAGTTAAATAAATCCTATCCAATTGGAAATAGCTATTTACATGTTCTTAAAGGACTTGATTTAAATATACTTGAAGGTGAACTAGTAGCTATTATGGGGTCTTCGGGTTCAGGTAAATCAACTTTATTAAATATCATAGGAATGCTTGATAATTATGATTCAGGTACATATAAACTTGATGGATTTCCAATAAACAATTTAGATGAAACTAAAGCAGCAAAATATAGAAATCAATTTCTAGGTTTTGTGTTCCAATCTTTCAATCTTATAAATTATAAAACAGCTTTAGAAAATATTGCACTGCCTTTGTATTACCAAGGCATAAATAGAAAAAAAAGATTATCAATAGCTATGGGATATTTAAAAAAAGTTGGTTTAGAAGATTGGGCACAACATTTACCAAATGAATTATCTGGCGGTCAAAAACAAAGAATTGCAATTGCAAGAGCATTAGCCTCCAAGCCCAAAGTATTACTTGCTGATGAGCCAACCGGAGCTCTAGACTCTACTACTTCTGAAGATGTAATGGAACTAATAAAAAAAATTAATAATGAAGGGAAAACTATACTTGTAGTTACTCATGAGCAAGATATCGCAAATATGTGTAATAGAATTATCACTTTAAAAGATGGTATAATAATAACTGACATCAAAAAAATAAATGATTTTTAATAAAGATAGTTGGATAGAGATTTTTGATACTATTAAAAAAAATAAATTAAGAACGTTTCTTTCTGGATTTACAGTTGCCCTAGGTATTTCGATTTTTATTATCCTATTTGGATTGGGCAATGGGCTACAAACTAGCTTTTCTAAATTTTTTACTGACGATCTAATAAATACTATACGAATTTATCCAGGCACAACTACTATACCTTACAGAGGATATGAGTCAAATAGAAAAATTAAATTCACAAATAAAGATATAGAAAAAATTAAAGAATTTTTTAATAGCAAAATTGAAGACATTGTTATTAGAAATACTTTTTATAGTCAACTGACTTACAAAAAAAATGCTAATAATTATTCAATAAGAGCTGTGTCACCTAAACATAAAGAAGCAGAAAAAACTATTATTATGAAGGGAAGGTATTTAAATGCCAGAGATATTTCAAATAAAAAGAAACATATTGTTATTGGAAGATTAGTGGAACAAGACCTATTTGAGAAGGAAAATGCTATAGGAAAATATATACAAAAAAATGGTAGTAGCTGGAGGGTTGTTGGTGTATTTCAAGATGAAGGAGGAGATCGTGAAGAACGCACATCATACGTTCCCTACACCACAATGCAAAAGTTATGGAACAATGATGAAATTGATCAAATGATTGTTGTTTATAATAAAAATATGAGCTATAATGAGTCTTTATTATTAGAAAGAAAAATAGAAAGTTATATAAAAAAAAGAAAAATAATATCTCCAAAAGATAATAGGGGGGTATATATCAGTAATACTGGAGAAGAACAGGAAAATTCTAGACAGTTTTCTTCAATTTTAAATATTATTATATCATTCATTGGAATTGGAACACTTGTTGCGGGGGTAATAGGAATAAGTAATATAATGGTCTTTGTTGTAAAAGAAAGAACAAAAGAAATTGGAATTAGAAAAGCAATTGGTGCATCTCCTAAAAGTATCATTATAATGATTCTTCAAGAATCAATTTTTATAACCATGATTTCTGGTTACATAGGGCTCATTCTAGCTATGCTAATACTTAATGGTATTGGTGATAGTTTGATGCTGAAATATTTTATTTCAAGTCCTTATGTTGACACCTCAAATGCGATTTTTGCAACAATTATTTTAATTTTTTTTGGTGCTTTAGCTGGATATATTCCAGCAAGAAAAGCTGCGAAAATCAAACCTATTATTGCTTTAAGAGACAGCTAGATGAAGAGTATATTTGATAGAGATATTTGGCAAGAAATTTTTGGCTCAATAAGTCAAAATAAACTACGTACATTAATTACAATAATCGGTGTTTTGTGGGGGATTTTTCTTTACATCTTATTATCCGGTATTGCAAAAGGTGTTGATAATGGATTTGAAGAAAGGTTTGAAAGAATTTCTTCAAATAGTTTATTTGTTTGGACTCAAAATACAAGTATTCCATACGGAGGGTTTAAAATTGATAGAAGTTGGAATATTAAATTAAAAGACGTTGAGTCGCTAAAAAAAGAAATACCTGAAATACAATATATTGCTCCCAGAATTCAAAAAGGTAATTTCGGCTCTCAAGGCGCAAATGTTATTAATGGCAACAGGTCTGGAACGTATAATATTTATGGAGATTATCCTATTTTAAAAATTGTTTCACAAAAAGATATATATGATGGGGGTCGTTTTATAAATGAATTAGATATTCAACAACAAAGAAAAGTTTGTGTCATTGGAGAAAGAACACAAAAAGAACTATTTAATGATGATGTAAAACCTATAGGTAAGTATATAAACATAAATAGTATTTATTTTAAGGTAATAGGTATACATAAATTTATAGATGAAGGAGGGGGTAGTTTTGCGAATGATGGAGATATTCATGTGCCTTTTTCGACATTTAAGAGATTATATAATACTGGTGATGTTGTTGGTTTCCTATTAATTGCTGGATATGAAAATATAGATATTGTAAAAGTAGAAGAAAAAGTAAAAAAGCAACTAAAAAAAATACATAGGTTGCATCCTGAAGATAATAGAGCAATTGGTGCTTTTAACCTTGGCGCTCTTTTTACAAGAATTAAAAATTTTGCAAATGGAATGTCATTCATTTCATTGATAATAGGAGTTACAACTATATTAGCAGGTGTGATTGGAATTGGTAACATCTTATTAATTTCAGTAAAAGAAAGAACAAAAGAAATAGGCATAAGAAGGGCAATTGGTGCTAGTCCAAATCATATTAGAAAACAAATCATTTTAGAATCAGTTTTCCTAACCTTAATTGCTGGTGTTATTGGTATTATATTAGGGGCTTTTATTTTATATTTAATAAATACAGCAACTCAAAATTTAGAAGATATTCCATTTACAAATGCTACAGTACCATTAAATTATATCTTTGTGGCGCTATTAATGATGGTTGGGCTAGGGACATTAATTGGATTTATACCCGCCGAAAAGGCTATAAGTATCAAACCTATAGATGCGTTAAGAGATGAATAAAAATTTAGACTATGAAAAAAAATAAGAAATTTGGGTTAATATTTTTAATATTTGGAATAGTATTTGCTGCTACATTTTTTATTAAATCAAATAAAAAAGATATTACCGTTTATGAAACAACACAATTAAAAAAAACTACCATTGAAACAAAAATTGTTGCAACTGGAAAAGTGATTCCTGAAGATGAAGTTGAAATCAAACCACAAATCCCTGGAATTATTGATAAAATCCTAGTGAAGGAAGGTGATAAAGTAAATGCTGGGGATTTACTAGTAAAAATCAAGGTTGTTCCTGATGAACAAGCTTTAAATGGAGCGGAAGGAAGAGTAAAAAACGCTAAAATTATTTTAACAAATGTAAAGACTGAGTATTTAAGAAATAAAAAATTATTTTCTAAAGGAATTATCTCAGAACAAGAGTATAACAGCATAGAGCTACAATTCAATCAAGCACAACAAAATTTAAAGAATTCCGAAAGTGATCTTCAAATAATTAAGCTAGGATCTTCAGAAGGTTCTAGTGTGACCAATACAAATGTTAGGGCAACCGTAACAGGAACTATACTAGAAATTCCCGTAAAAAAAGGAGATCAAGTAATACAAGCTAATACTTTTAATCCTGGTACTACCATTGCAACAATTGCAGATTTGAATGTAATGATTTTTGAAGGAAAAGTTGATGAAGGAGAAGTTGGCAAATTGAAAAAAGAAATGGAATTAGAAATAAATCTTGCGGCTATTGAAAATAAAATATACCCTGCTAAATTAAAGTTTATTGCTCCGAAAGGGATTGAAGAGGCTGGAGCTGTTCAATTTAAAATTGAAGCAATGGTGTTTATAGATGATGAATACATTGTTAGAGCTGGCTACAGCGCAAACGCTATAATAACAACTGCTAAAAAAGAAAATGTTAATGCGCTTAGTGAATCAGTTATACAGTACGATCTTGAAACAAAGCAACCGTATGTAGAAATTGAGTTTGCAAATCAACAGTTTCAAAGAAAAGATATTGAGCTTGGGTTAGCAGATGGTATTAATGTTGAGATCATTTCAGGTATTTCTAAAGAAGATAAAATAAAAATATGGGATATAACAAAGCCTAACAAAATAAAATGATGAGAAAAAGAATAAAAAAAGCAAATATTAAATACATTCTTGTTGTCTTGTATTTCATTTCTTTTTCTTTAGTTGGACAAGAAAAATTGTCATTAAAAGATTGTATTAATATAGCAATAGAAAAAAATATTTCTATTAATAATTCATCTTTAGATTTATTAAATTCTTTAGAAAATAAAAAAATCGCAGTCGGGAACTTGTTACCTAGCCTGAATATTAGTGGTAATCATAACTGGAACTCTGGTTTAACGCAAAATATCACAACAGGAATTTTAGAAAATCAAACAACAGAAAGCTCTTCTATTAATATGAGTGTAGCTTTAAATATTTTTAGTGGATTAGAAAATATTCGCAAATTACATCGTGCAAATTTAGATGTTCTTGCAAAAAAATATCAGTTAGCTGATATGAAAGAAGATATTTCATTACTAGTTGCAAATGCATATTTACAAATACTTTTCAATCAAGAACAATTAGAAGTGCAAAAGTCTCAGTTAAAAATTTCAAAAGAAGAACTAAATATTGCAAAACAAAAATTTGAAAACGGTGTTATCTCACAAGGAGATTTATATGATATTGAAGCAAATTATGCAAGGGTAGAAAAAAACTTAATTGTTGCGGAAAACAACTATCAATTATCAAAAATATCATTAGGACAATTGCTTATGCTGAGCGATATTGATAACTTTGAAATTGAAGATAATAATTATGAAATTCCTAAATCAAAAATTACTACTAAAACTGCAAAAGAAATTTTCAATGAAGCACTTAAAAAACGTAATGATATAAAGTTAGCTGAAACAAATTTAGAAATTGCTATTAAAGATCATAAAATATCAAAATCAGGATTATTACCATCTGCATCTGCTTTTTATTCTTACAATTCAAGAGTTCTCATGAGTGAAGAGATTTCACTAAAAAGCCAATTTGATTTAAATACTGGTAAAAGTATAGGTGTTCAAGTAAATATTCCTATTTTAAATGGATGGTTTTCAAGAGCAAATATTAAAAAAGGTAAACTAAATATATTAAGAAACGAAAATCTACTGGATCAAGTTAAAATGGATTTAAAAAATACTATTTATCAAGCATTAAATGATGTAAAAGGTGCAAAGAAATCATTTGATGCTGCTAAGAAAGCAGAGCTTGCTAGAAAAACAGCTTACCAATATGCAAAAGAAAGATTTGAAAATGGAGCTCTTAATACAATAAATTATTTTCAAGCCAAACAATTATTCGAAACAGCACAATCTGATTTAATTACTGCTAAATACGACTACATATTTAAAATCAAAGTTTTAGAGTTTTATTTTGGAATAACCTCTCTTGAAATATAATTATCTCTATTTTACCTCTATACTTTTAGCTATATTTTTTGCTCTCAAAATAAGCTCTTCTACCTCTTCATTTCCATAAGATAAAGCCACCCCCATTCTTCTAAAAGGTCTACTGTTTGGCTTTCCAAAAATTCTATAATTAGAAGATTTGAACTTTGCTGCTTCTTTTAATCCAATAAAGTTAGGGAAATTATTATTTTCTTTTTTTGCTAAAATGACTGCAGAAGCTCCATTTTTTAAAAGTTCAATTTTAGAAATTGGTATGCCTAAAATAGCACGAGCATGTAATTCGAACTGATTAAAATTTTGAGTATTTGCAAGAGTGACCATTCCAGTGTCATGTGGTCTTGGTGAAAGTTCAGAAAAATAAACCCCGTCCTTATTAACAAAAAATTCTACACCCCAAATGCCATAACCCCCTAAGGATTTTGTAACTTTTCTAGCCATTTCTTGAGCTTCTAAAAGATGTTTTTCTTTCATGTCTATTGGCTGCCAGCTTTCTTGATAATCACCACGTTCTTGTCTATGGCCAATTGGCGCACAAAAAAGTGTTTCTCCATTTTCTTGTGTAACTGTCAACAACGTAATTTCATAATCAAATGATATAAATTCTTCAACTATTACTTCCATTAAATCACCTCTAGATCCTTTTAATGCATAATCCCATGCTTTTTGTATATCATTAAAATTTTTAATTACAGATTGCCCTTTACCCGAACTGGACATCAATGGTTTCACAACGCATGGTATACCACAACTTGAAATTGCTTTCTCAAATTCTGAAAATGTAGATGCATAACTATAATTAGCTGTTTTAATTTTTAATTCTTTTGCTGCTAAATCTCTTATAGCTTTTCGATTCATTGTAAAATTTGCAGCTTTTGCAGATGGAACTACATGTAAGCCTTCTTGTTCATATTGATAAAATTTTTCTGTTCTTATAGATTCCACTTCGGGAACAATATAATCAGGCTTATGTTTTTTTACTATCATATCAAGACTATCTCCATCCAACATATTGATTACTTCATATTCATGAGCCACCTGCATTGCAGGAGCGTTTTCATATGAATCAACAGCTATTATGTGTTGGCCTAATCTTTGAAAAGCTATTACTAATTCTTTTCCTAATTCTCCTGACCCTAATAAAAGTATTTTCTTTCTCATTAAAATATTATTTAACTAATTTAGCAATATATTTACCTAAAATATCAAATTCTATATTTACAATACCTTTCTCCTTTAAAAGATGTAAATTCGTGTTTTTAAAAGTATATGGGATAATTGCTACTGAAAAAGTTGATGATTTAGATTCACATACAGTTAAACTAATCCCATTAACACATACTGACCCTTTTTCTACAGTAATTAGCTCAGTATTATCGTATTCAAAAGTTAAAAAATGTGACCCATTTTCTTTTTTAATAGTCTTGCAAATTGCTGTCGTATCAATATGTCCTTGAACAATATGACCATCAAGTCTATCACTCATTTTCATACTTCGCTCAATATTAATCATACTACCTATTTCTAAAAGATTTAAGTTGGTTTTAGATAAAGTTTCTTTTACCGCTGTTACTTGGTATATGTTGTTCTTTATATCAGCAATACTCAAACACACTCCATTATGCGCAATACTTTGATTAATATTAAATTCTCTTATATTAGATGATTTACAAAAAATATTGAGATTACTACCCTCTTTTTGTAAATCAATAACTTCTGCCATTTCTTCTATTATTCCTGTAAACATTTTAATAATTTATTAATTGTTGCTCCATTTCTGGTATTTCTCTATTTTGATATAATTGATTTCTTAATTGAGGTGTAAAGCCTGCTTTCTTTATGCATTTTTGAATATTATTTGCTGTAAATCTATGGGGAGCTCCCGCTGCTGAAACAACATTTTCTTCAAGCATAATTGAACCCATATCATTGGCTCCTCCGTGTAAAGTTATTTGAGCTACATTAGCACCAACTGTAAGCCAAGATGTTTGAATATTACGAATATTTGGCAACATAATTCTAGAAATAGCAACCATTCTTATATATTCATCATCAGTAACATCATTATTAATTCCTTTAATATTTTTTAATATTGTATTTTTATCCATAAAAGGCCATGCTATAAAAGCTAAAAATCCATTTTCATTATCTGGTTTCATAGATTGCACTTCTCTTATTCTAACTAAATGATCAAATCTTTCTTCAATTGTTTCTATGTGTCCAAACATCATAGTTGCCGATGTAGTTAGTCCTATAGAATGAGCGGCTTGCATTATATCTAACCATTCTTGACCTGTACACTTCCCTTTAGAAATAACTCTACGTACTCTATCACTAAGAATTTCCGCACCTGCTCCTGGCATACTATCCATGCCAGCATTTTTTAAATCAGTTAAAACTTTTTTATGACTATAATTACCTATTTTACAAATATGTGCAATCTCCGGAGGTCCTAAAGCATGTAATCTTATATTTGGATACAATAACTTTAATTGCTTAAATAAGTCTACATAATAATCTAATCCTAGATCAGGGTGATGACCGCCTTGAAGTAATAATTGATCTCCTCCATAATTTATAGTCTCCTCTATTTTTAATTTGTATGTTTCTAAATCTGTAATATAAACTTCTGGATGTTTAGGATGGCGAAAGAAATTACAAAATTTACAATTTGCATTACAAGCATTTGTAGTGTTGACATTCCTATCTATTTGCCATGTTACAATATTATTATTATGAATCTTTTTTCTTAAGCTATTGGCAATCCACATTAATGTTGTTGTTGTTAAATTGCGAAATAAAAATTCACCTTCCTGAGCTGACAAAAACTCAAATCTTAATGCTTTTTCTATCAATTTATTACTATTCACGAAAATCTTTAATTTAGCAACTTCAAAATTACACAATATTATGAAGACTATAATAAAAAAGAAAATGACATTCTCTAAAAATGATAATCTTATCATTTTATGTAATGAAAAAACAAAATTAGATAAATTTATTACAAAAGAAGAACATATGTTTTTTAAAAAAACAATTAAAGAAAAACAAGAATTTACAGTAATTAATCAATATACTAGGCTAATCTCTATTGTAATGTTAAAAAACCAAAAGGCAGATAATATTATTTTAGAAAAATTAAGATTAATAGGATTTCAGTTACAAAAACATTACAAAAAAGAAAATTCTGTTATAGTTCTTGATCTAGCTAATGCTAAAAATGAAACACTTGCAATTTTAGAAGGATTTGCGCTATCGAACTATCAATTCAAGAAATATAAATCTGAAGCTTTACAAAATAATTTAAAAAACATATATGTAATATCTGAAATTAACAAAAAAGAAATCAATGAAGTTAAAAACATTGTCAATTCTGTATTTAATACTAGAGATTTAGTTAATGAGCCTTTTTCGCATTTAAAAGCTATTGATTTAGCTAATCGAGCAAAAAAAATTGGCAAACAATATGGATTTAAAACTACTATTTTTAAAAAAAATAAAATAGAAAAATTAAATATGGGTGGGTTGTTAGCTGTAAATAAAGGAAGTATTGATGGTCCAACATTTTCAATTATGGAGTGGAAACCTAAAAATAAAAAAAATAAAAATCCCATTGTATTAGTTGGTAAAGGGATCGTTTATGATACCGGTGGATTAAGCCTAAAACCAACTAAAAACTCTATGGATATTATGAAAGTAGATATGGGGGGTGCTGGTGTTGTAATAGGAGCTATGCAAGCTATATCTGCAAATAATCTAGATAAACATGTAATTGGATTAATT
>MDSV01145807.1_pt1 | contig 13841 bp, 6 predicted proteins | sample 810851 | NCBI WGS metagenome assembly MDSV01 (sample SAMN05326640, study PRJNA326480) | marine metagenome | isolation source: seawater | place: Atlantic Ocean: North East | collected 2012 | reverse complement strand
GAGTCTCGCCGCGCGCGTCGCGCGGAAGGAGCTCGAGGTGGAACGCGCGCAGTTCGCCGCCGAGCGCGCGCGCTGGGAGTCCGAGCGGATACGATGGGCCGGCGAGGTTGCGTCCGTGCGCGCGGCGGCGGCGACGGCGGCGGCGGCGAAGGGCGGCGGCGCCAACGCCGACACTTCGTCCGAACCGGGCGCGCCTCCCGCGCGGTCTGAGCGACCGCGCGCCCCCGGCGGCGCGCCCCCGAACGCCGCGTTCAAAGACCCGTACAAATCCTCGGGTACCGGGAGCCGAAGCCAGCCGTCGTCGCCGACGCGGCGCCCGAAAGGAGGGACCGCCCTGTCCCCCGCGCGCTCGGCGAGCTCGTTTTCGTCCGCCCGGGGCGCCCCCCGCGCTTCCGGCGCGCCTCGCGGCGCCCGGTCGGCGCCCTCCTCGCCGACGCGCGCGCCTCGGTCCTCCTCCGGGGCTCGCAGCCCCGGCCCGACGGCGAGTCCCCGCCGGCGCGCCGAGCACCACAAGGTTCGCGGCAACAACGAGTTCCACGCCAAGCGGTACGCGGCGGCGCTGGAGCAGTACACCGCCGGTTTGAACGTCGATTCGTTCGAGGACGACGCGTTCCGAGCGATCCTGCACGCCAACCGCGCCGCGGCGTACCAGGCGATGCGCCGGCACTGCGACGCGGTCATGGACTGCTGCGTGTCGCACCACCTGGACCCCACGTACCTGCGCGCGCTGCAGCGCCGCGCGGACGCGTGCCTGAGCATGGGCGACTGGCCCGGCGCGGCGCGCGACCTGGCGACGCTGGCGCCGTCCATGGGCCCCGAGTGCTCGGCGAAGCTCGCCGAGGCGCGGCGCAAGTCGCAGAAGGGGTGCGGCGTCGACCACTACGCGGTGCTCGGCGTGCCCGCCGCGGCGACCGCCGCGGAGATCAAGCAGGCGTACCGGAAACTCGCGCTGCGGCTCCACCCGGACAAAGCGCCGGCGGCGCCGCCCCTGCGCGCCGCCGCCGAGGCGCTCTTCAAGCACGTCGCGCAGGCGTACGCCACGCTCAGCGACACCGCCGCGCGGAGGAAGTACGACGCGTCACTCGCGACGAGCAGAGGTGGGAGGCGCGCGTATTAGTGCGATATATTTATTTTTATCAAGCGGCGACGACGGTGTCACGCCGGCGCGCGCTCCTCGTCCGAGGCGTCGCGCGCGCCCGAGTCGTATCCCGCGCCTTGGAAGTCTGAGAACGTGAACGAGCGCGACAGCGTCTCCACGTGCGTGACGCACATGTTGTTCGCGTGCACGCACTCCGGTGGGCCGTCGAGGTCGTCCTCCCAGCCTTGTTCGCGCTCGCGCGCAGCTTCCGCCGGATCGCCGCGCTTCGCGCGGCTGGCGACGGCGTCGCGGATCGTCGTCGCCGGGTAGTTGCACAGCCCGCGCGCGAGCTCGTTCCCCTCGGCATCCCGCACGGTGACGCACTCCTGCACTCTGAAGTCCTGCCCGGAGACGCCCGAGACGTGCGTGAGCAGCAGCGGCAAGCCGCGCAGGACCGCTCGCTCGCCCGCCTCGTCCACGTCGATCTCGCCGCGCACGGGCACGGCGAGGATCCACTTCTTCTTCCCCTTGGCCGCTTTCTTCGCCGGCAGAAACGCCGTGCCCACGGACTGGCCCTCGATGACCGCCGCCTCGACGTCCCGCTCGAGGTTCGCGCTGAGGCACACGATGGTCTTGCACCCCGCCGCGCACGCGATGCGCGCGGCGGTGAGCTTGGTGATCATGCCGCCCGTCCCGACGCTCGAGCCCGCGCCGCCCAGGTCGACGTCCAGCTCGTTGATGTTCTCAACCGACTCGATGCGCGTCGCGCTCGGGTCGGTGTGCGGGTTGGCGGTGTACAGCCCGTCGACGTCCGTCAGCAGGAACAGCCACCGCGCGTCCACCAGCGCCGCCACCTGCGCGGACAGCGTGTCGTTGTCCCCGAACTTGAGCTCCTCCACGGCGACGGTGTCGTTCTCGTTGACGATCGGGACGACGCCCATCTCGAAGAGTGCGCCGAACGTGTTGCGCGCGCGCACGTACTGCTTGCGGTTGCTTAGGTTCTCCAGAGTCAACAGCACCTGCGCGCACTTGATGCCGATGGTGTTGAAGATGTCCTCGTAGTAGCGCATCAGGTGCACCTGGCCCACAGCGGCGAGCGCCTGCTTCTTCGCAACCTCCACGGGCTTCTCGGAAAGGCCCATGCGGAACATGCCCGCGCCGACCGCGCCCGAGGACACCAGCACCACGCGGATGCCCTGCTTGTGGAGCCGCGCGACCGTCTCGCACAGCGCGCAGATCTGCGAGAGGTGCAGCGTGCCCGCCTCTTGGCGGAGCAGGCTGCTCGTGCCCACCTTGATCACCACAGTGGGCTGGTGCGCGTCGGCGGGGGGGCGGAGAGCGTCAGAGGAGTCGAGAGAAGACGAACCGAAACGCGTCTTTTCGGCGGTTCGGGAAATGGCGCGAAGCGGTGCGACGACGCGGGTCGCGGACGGGACGTACCTCTTCCACCATCCCCGCGGGCTCGCTCGTGAGGGGCATGATGGCTGCCTCGAGCTCGCTCGGCCCTCGGAGGGCGCGCGGGGACGCGCGAGGCCGTGTGGGGGTCCGATGAGGTCTGCCGGAGGGACGCGTTTTTTCTATCCGAGAGGATCTCTCTCAACGCGTCTTCACGAGTCCGGTCTTCTCGAAGTCCGTTCGAAAAAAGTCTTCCCGTCTGTGATTCAAGAAACAGAAACTTGTCCTGAGCGTTCCAAAGTCAACGAGCGGCAGAGTGGCAATCGTGAAAATTTCAGAAAAAATTGAAACCAGTCATTGCGGACCGCCCTCGCGTCGCAAAAAGCGCGCGTGGCTTCGTTTCCGCGTACACTTCGACGCCGTCCGCGACTCATACCCCCCACGCTCGCAGCCTGGCCGTCTCGTTGCCAACCTGGAGCGAGATGCCGCGAGCGCTGGTGGTCACGCGGCGGACGTTCTGCGCGCCGCGATGTCTCCGCGCGTGCGCAGGCTGGGTTTGCTGTCCTCTTTTCGAACGCGGCGTGCGGCGGGTTACCGTAGACGCGCTCTCCGCGTCGGTCGCGAGCGACACCACCGCCGACACGACCGACGCGACCGCGACCGCGACCGCCGAGGCGGTGACGGAGGCGGTTAAGCGGCCGCAGCCCGACGCCGACTCTGCGGCGGACGAGCAGCCCGACGCGGACACCGCGCGGCCCGGGCAGCTAGCGCGTTTGAACTCGCCCGAGCCGCGTCCCGTGGACCCCGGAAACGCGCGTCCGGTCACGGCTGAGAGGCGCCAGCGCGAAGCTCAGCAGCCCCGCCCCGACGCGGAGGCGCTCCTTCGGGACGCCGCGGGACGCTTCCGCGTGGCGTCTCAAGCCGTGGACGCGACGCGCCGTCGCGCGGACGCCGCTATCGTCCGACTCCGACGCCTTTTCGGGCCGGAAGAAGCGACGGAAGCTTTAGGGTTCCCTCCTGCGGCCGCCGCTCCAGCGGCCGCCGCCAGCGCGACCGCAGCTGCAAAAGACGAAGCCGCGGTCGAGACGGCCGACGCCGCCCGAGCCGCGAACTTCTACGCCCACGCCGCCTCGGTCTGCCAACGCGCCGCTAAGGACCTCGAGCACGAGGAGCAAAGCAAAGCCGCCGACGCCGACGAAGCCGCGAGCGCCGCGCGCTCGCGGCCGTCGACGCACGACGCCGCCGTCGACGAGGAGAGACGCGCGACTGAAGCCCGCGAAGTCGTGGAACGCGCGCGTGAGCTCGCCAATCGCGCTGCCGACGTGCTCGACGCCGCGCGTGCCGCCGCCGTCGACGCGGACGCAAAGCGCCAAGAAGCCGCTGCGTTCGCCGCGGACCACGCGGCCGCGGCGGCGAACGCGCCCGGCCCGAACGCCGCCGCGAACGCCGCCGACGCCGAGAGCGCGACCGATGACGAGATCGACGACGACGACGACGACGACGACAACCTCATCGCCGCCGCCTCCGCCCGCGACGACAACCTCATCGCCGCCGCCTCCGCCCGCGACGATGACGTTCTGCCCGACGAGAAGAGAGACAAAGAGAAGTCCATCAAGTGCTGCCTGAAGAGCCTCCTGCGTCTCGAGGGCGAGCAGAAGACGAACTTCGAAGCCAAAATCCGCCAGATCGTCAGGATCGTGTCGCAGCTGCGCGTTCGGGCGTTTCAGGCGATGACCCTGTTCTGCATTCGCACGCTAGGAGAAGATGACATGCCGGACGAGTTCTTCGGCTCCCTGGTGCACGGGAACGGCGGCGACCGGTTCTGGCGGGAAGCTCTGCGCGACCCCGAGAGAAGGTCAGGAAAACCGGCGACCCCTGCGATGCTTCTCGTCCGCGAAATCCGGCACAGCTGCGGCGGTCCTGAGCTGGAGATTCCGGACGGTATGTCCCACATCCTGAACTCGGTGGCGAGAGAGCTCTCCACGGCGTTCCGGAACCACCTCTCGGAAAACTTCTTCGAGCGTCAGCTGCAAAGGCACCGGGCGCTCGTTTTGCAGCTGCACGTCGCGACCGACGGAGGCATCGGGCACGGAACCGAAAGGGAGCGCAGGAAAGGCATCGACGAGCTCGCGCACTGGCTTACGCGGCGCGTGAACATCAAGGCGAGCGACTCCGTCGACTTCAGCAAACGCGACCGGGCCGCGACGACGCGCTTCGAGGCGCTCGGAGACGAGATCAAGCACAAGCTGCGGGAGCACGTGGCTACCGAGCGCGCGACGCTCGGGCTGGGTGACGAGGATTTTGTCAGCAAATCCAGACGTACTACGTCTGAGTTGTCGACGTTCGCGCTCGACTCGGCCGAACCGGTTCTCGGCCGCGCCGCGCGCTTCCTCGCCTCGTCGTTCGCTCCCGCCTTCCGCGCCGACCCCGTCAGTGCCCGCTGAAGGGCGCGGTGGTCCACGTCCCGTCCGCGTTCCGTACGGTGACGAACTGCTCCGGGACGGGCGTCTCGACGGGCTCGGCGTCGCCGTCGCCCTCGCTCGGCACGCACACGACGTTCACTTCGGACGACTTGGCGGTGAGCACGGCGGCGCCGAAGGATTTCTCGCCCAAGAACACCTGGCACCCGTCCGTCTTGTCGATGGACACGGTGGGCGCGGACCCGAGGCACTGCACCTGCATGCTCCGGCAGTTCACGAGCTCGCACGTCGCGAGCACGTCCTCGAACACCGCCGCCGTCTTCGCGCACGCGTCGAACGTCACCGCGTTGGGCTTGCCCTCGATCCGCACCACGCAGTCCACGCAGCCGTACACGTACACCGTCTGCTTGGGCGTCACGCCCTGGATCAAAAGCGACTTGTTCCCGACGTGGTGCTCGACGGACCACTTCTTGCCCTCCAGCGCGACTTTCGCGGGCGGTTTCGGTTTCGGCGCGGCGCCGCCGGCGGACGCCAGCGAAAACGCCGCGCCGGCGCCGTCGGCGCGTCCCGCCGGCGCGTCCGGGACGAACCCGCCGCGGTCCGCGCGGTTCTTGGTCTTCATGGCGTCAGTCACCTTGCGCAGACCGGAAGTGATCTTGTCGCCCTGGTTCAGCTCCTGGAACACCGCGTTCATGCCCGCCGCGGGCGTCGCCGCGGAAGGCGGCGCGGAAGGCGGCGGAGGCGGCGGCGGCGGAGGAGGCGGAGGCGGAGGCGGAGGAGGCGGCGGCGGCGGCGGTCCTCCGGGCGCTTTTTTGGCCGCCGAGTGCGGTGAGGCGGTGGGTTTCCAGGTCTTCGCGTCCGCACCTTTGGCGTTCCAGCTCGGCCCGGTGGTGTGGTGCTCCTTGACGTAGGGCCTGAGGCCCTCCTGCATGAGGGCCTTGAGCGCCGCGACCCACGCGACGTGCTCCGGGCTGGTCGCGCGGTGCTCCTTGAGGATCTTGTTGGTCCAGAACTCCGCGCTCTGCCACGCCTCGGTGACGTGCGCGGCGGGCAGGGACATGCCCATGTCCGGCCCCGCGTACGCGACGAAGGAAAGACCCTGCACGGCCTCCGCCAGAGCCTTCTGGTGGTTGAACGCGTCCGTGCGCTTCCCCTCGGACGCGGCGCCCACCGCCATCATCTGCTCGCCCACCGGGGTCAACAACGACTGCAGCGTCTCCGGCGCCGGCCTGGCGCACGCGGCGACCGCCGCGAGCACCGCCGCCTCGCGCTCGAACGCCTCGCAGAACGCGCCCGTTGCGGCCGAGATGTCGTCCCCGAGGGGCTCCGCGAGCGCCGCCAGCTTCGCGACCGGGCCGGAGAGCAGCGCGCCGAACGCCGAGACGGACGCGGGAACGGCACCGGGAGCCGCGGGTGCCGACGCGGGGGGGCTGCGCGCGACGGGCGCGCCGCCCGCCTGCGCCTCCAGGCGCGCGGTCACAGCCTCGAGGCGCGCGACGAGGGCGTCCATGGCGAAAGCGAGAAGTCTCGCCGGGAAAGAGGGCGTGACCAAGTGCGTCGAGTGCCTAGATCTCTCGTCAAGAAGGACATCAACGGGCAGACGGCACGAAAAGCTTAGCGGAAGAGCTGTGACGCCGACCGATGATCGGTCGGTCGGCACCTCGGGGGTGGGACGGTTTCGGTTTTTCGTCGTTTATGATGACGCCGCGCCGCTTTCGCGCCTCGAACGCCGCCCGCATTTCGTCGCTCCTACGGCGGCGTCAAGACCGCCATCGCCCCCCCCGCGACGGCCAGATACTCTGGGTCGCCGTCTGCCATGTGTGCGGCTCGGAACGCGCCCGGCAGAACGGACTTGTACGCCAGAATCTCGCCGAGGACTTCGGCGTCCTCCTCCATGTGCGCCTCGGCGAGCGCGACCCACGCGGGTTCCGCCGCCGCGAACGTGCCTCTGCCCAGCACGCTGTGCCCCTCTCTCGGCCGTCCCAGCGCGATCGCCTCCGCAGCCTCGCACGCCTCACCGTTCGAGCGGGAAAGCACCGCCGCGTCGTTCCAGCGCTCGCCGGCTCGAGCCCACGAGCAGAGGCGCGGAAGCGCGACGAGCGCGGTGAGCTTTTCCTTTCCCGGTTCGCCGGAGGCGTCTGTCGCCGCCGCCGCCGTTTCCACCGCGGCGCGCACCAGCCGCGCGGCGACCGACGGAGGCAAGGGACGTCGCGTCTTCATGCCGTACAAGATGGCGTCCTGCTGCACGAGGGACGCGAGCACGTCCGCGTTCGCGCCCGACCCGAGGTCGGCACCGGGGTCGAACGACGCCGCGTCAGCGGGATCGGTGTCGGCGTGCCTCAGGAGCCAGAAGGTGGCCACCCCGGAGGGGTGAGGCCACTGGTCCACGCGCAGCTCGGCCTTCGCGACCGACGCGGCCGCGGCGGCGGGGTCATCGAACACAGAGGGGCTGGACAGATCCGCGGCGAGGGCATCCCAGGACATCGACGACGGCGCGGTCGCCGTAAAGCATCGAAGCGAGTGCCGTCCTGCGCTGAAGACGTGCGTGTGCGCACCGACCGGCGCGGGCGCGCGCATCGCCGACGCGGCGACGCGGCAGAGAGCACGCGCGCGAAAGAGCATCGATTGGAGCGGGGCGACGCGACGATCTCGAGTGCGGCCGACGGAGTGGTCCGCGGCTAGCTAGATGTCGGCGCAGAAAAAGCCAAAAACAGCCGAAACTGTGACTCGGAACTGAACGCACCAGAGACCTAACCCTTGACGCTAACGAGGCGCTCGGCAGTCCTGGTCGCGCAAGGAGCGAGGAGTTGAGGACACAGGGTGGCCTTGCGGTGCGCTCGAGACGCGATGATGCTCGCCGCTCGCGCCGCGGTGGGTGCTTCGGCGAGGCCGGCGCGTAAGCGGCGCGCCAGCGGTAGAGTGTTCCGTCGAACGGGCCCCCGTCGTGCCGTCGGCGACGAGACCGACGCGTGGATGACTCGAGACATGCCACCGCCTGTGTTGGATGCGCCCCGCGAGTCGGGCGACGCGCGAAACGACCCCGCCACGACGACGTCGGAGACGCGCGTGCCTTCGGAGGAGGCCGAAACGGTCGCGTCGTCGCCGCGCTCGACCGACGGGAAGGACGAGTCGTCGCGACGAGACACGACCGAAACCGCGAACGACGTCGACGACTCCGACGACGACGAAGCGACGAACGAAAAAACATCCGCGGACGCTCCGACGAAGGCGCGCGCGACGCGCCGCGGCGCGGCGCTTTCGCTCGATGACCGGCTCGAGCCCGACCCGGCGAGGCCTTGGTGGCGCGCCAAACTCGCGAGCCTTTCGAAGCGGTCGTTCGACCGAGACGACGTCGAACCTTTCGAACCTTTCGAAGCCGTCGAGCGGCGCCTGACGAGCGCGGCGGCGCGCGTCGCCGACGCGTTGCCCGCCGACCTCGCCGCGGCGTTCGCGGACCTCGCCGCGCTCGCGCCGTCGTGCGCCCAGGAAGTGGGCTGGCTGGCGCGCCAGGAGTCCTCCGGCGCGAACCGCGCCGCGGAGGACGGCACGGCGCGATTCGAGCGGATCCTCGAGTCGATCGTCTCCGAGACGGCGAACGGCGCGTCGAGCGACGGCGCGGCGCCGTCTCGCGACGCGCCGCGCGGCGTCGTTTTCCCCCGCATCTCCGACGCGACCGCGCCGGCGTTTCTGTTCGTCCGCGGGCTGTACGGCGAGCACTACCCGTGCTACCAGTGGGACGCGGTGGAGCACTTCCGGAGGCGCGGCGCGACGGCGCGGCTCTCGCGCGCGGCGCGCGGCGCGGGCACGACGGCGGCGAACGCCGAGGCGCTGTGCTCTGAGATTCTGGACTTTGCCGACGAGCTGGGCGGCGACGTCGCCGGAAACCAGACGCGCGTGGTTCTGATCGGCCACTCCAAAGGCGGCGTGGACGCGTGCGCCGCGTTGGCGCTGCACGAGCACAGGCTCAAGGATGTCGTCTCGGGCGTGATCACCGTGCAGACGCCGTACGGGGGGTCGCCGATCGCCTCCGACTTGACGTCGACGGCGTCGCTCCGGAAAATCACGGGAAGAGCGCTGGAGGTTCTTTTACGCGCGCCCGAGGGCGAAGGCGCGCGCGCTTTGCTGCCGCCGCTGCTGGACGTGACGTACGCGTCTCGCGCGCGGTTTCTGAAACACCACCCGCTGCCGGCGCGGTTCCACGCCGTGTCCTTCCACACCGACGCCGTCGCCAGGAGCAGCGTCTTGGCGCCGTCCGCGGCGTACGTGCGAAACGCGTACGGCGCCGCCAACGACGGGCTCGTGTGCCGCGCGGACGCCGAGGTTCCCGGGTGCCTGGCCGTGCGCTACGGCGCCGAGTGCGACCACGCGGATTTGGCCTACCCGCGGTGGATGTCCGAGGAGAGGTACCGCAGGTACCTCTCCGCGCCGGGCGGCAAGAACGGCGCGGCGGACGACGAAGACGGACGCGGGACGGCGGAGGACCGGACGGAACTTCCCGCGGGGGACGCGCGCGCGGAAAACGCGATGGTCCCCCCGGCGGAGGCGCGCGCGCGCGCGCTTCGGAACCGGGAGACGCGCAAAAAAGGGCGAAAAAAAAAAAAACGAAGCGCGACGAACCCGCCGCCGCGAGGCGGGTTCGTCGAAAAAAAGGCGTTCGAGGGAGTCCTTTCGCTTTCGGGGCTGGTGGGCGAACTCTATCGGAGGGCTTTCGACGAGAAGCGCCGCGACGAACCGATCCGCGAGACGGAGGCTCTTTTCGCGAGAGACGGTTCGGCGCGCGACGCGGGTCCAAACGCCGTCCGCCCTTCGCGTTTGGAACGCGAAAAAAACGCGGCGGACCGGAACGACGCGTCGGCGCCACCGCCCGGGGCGGGCGCGCTGCTGGTTCGCGCGTACCTCGCGCTGAACGCCGCGGTCCCCGAGCGCCTCGGCCGAACCGCGGACCAGGGGGCGATCCACGAGGCGCTCGCGTCGCTCCTGATGGAACGCGCCGAGGCGGCGCGCGAGAACGATTTCGGGGAGTGGTGATGGACGCGGCGGCGCGACGCGAGACGTCTACGGAACCGTACGTAATACTGCGGTCTTCTTCTACGGTATCTACGATAGTGCTACTATCATCGCGCGGGTTCTACGTACCCACCGAACAACGCCCGGGACTGCTCCGTGAACCTTTCGTGTTCGGCGACGTACCGCTCGACGGTCTCGCGCGACGTGGGCGTCTCCCGCGTCGCCGCGAACGCCGGCGGGAACGCGTCGACGTACGCCTTCGTCGCCGCGCCCTCGGCGAGCGCGGCGGCGTTCTTCGCCGCGCCCAGCGCGGCGGACTCGGGCTCCAGCGGCCGCACCACCGCGGCGTCGAACACGTCCGCGACGATTTGCCTCCAGAGCGCGGACCGCGAGCCGCCGCCCACGCAGACGAGCTCGGACGGCGGGACGACGCCCAGCTCGGTCAAAGCGTTCGCGCCGTCGCGCAGCGCGTACGTGGCGCCCTCCATCGCCACGCGGTACGCCACGCCCGGGTCAGCCAGCGATCCCGGCCGAAGGCCGAGCAGCGCGCCCGTGGCCTCCGGCCAGTTGGGCGTGCGCTCGCCGACCAGGTACGGCAGGAAACGCACGCCGCCGCAACCGGGGGGCACGGCGCGCGCGCGCGCGGCGAGCGCCTCGTGCGACGCCGCGTCCGCGTCGGCGGCGGCGGCGGCGACGCCGCGAGGTTGCGCCCACGCGCGCGCCTCCTCGACGACGCGCGTGCAGTTGAGGGTGCACAGCAGGGGCAAGTACCCGCCGAGCGCGTCGCAGAAGGGCGCGATGGCGCCCGTGACGTCGAGAACCGGGTCGTCGCAGGCCCCGAACAGAGTGCCCGAGGTGCCCAGCGAGACCACCAGGCGCCCGGGCCGCGTCGCGCCGACGCCGACGGCGGCGCACGCGTTGTCTCCCGACCCCGTCGCTACGAGGCACCCCGGCGGGAGCCCGGTGTCTTCAGACGCTTCGCGCGTGACGACGCCCACCTGGGCGTCGGGAGGCAGAACGTCTTTCGGAAGCATGCGACGCAGTCGCGCGTCGACGGCGTCGCACTGCTTCTCGTCGAAGCTCCTCGAGCGCAAATCGAAAACACCCGAGCCGCTCGCGTCCCCGGCTTCCGTGGCGACGGCGCCGGTGAGCTTGAAGTTGACGTAATCGCGCGGCAAAAGCACGGTTTCCGTTCGCGCGAAGTTCGCGGGTTCCTCGTCCCTCATCCACGCCACCTTGGAGGCGGTGAAGCTCGCCGCCATAGGCCACCCACCGAAGGCCTCGCTCGCGCTTATCGACGCAGCCTGCGGCGCGGACTCCGTGTCGCACCAGAGCTTCGCGGGGCGCACGACGGAACCCGCGGAGTCGAGCGCCACCATGCCGTGTTGCTGACCCGACACCGCCACCGAAACGATCGAGGATGCGTCCGCGTTCGCTTCGCGCAGGGCCTGCTTCAGGGTAACGCGGATGCCTTCCAGCCACGTCTCGGGATCCTGCTCAGCCGCGTTCGGGCGCGAGGGGTTGGGGAGGAGGTCGTACGCATAGCTCCCCCGCCCAGCTGACGTGTGCGAGTCGAGATCGAACAATATGCACTTCGTGCCCTGCGTCCCGACGTCAAAGCCAGCGGCGAACTTTTTCGAGGTCGTCGCAGCCGCGCGAACCAGGCAACGCGGCGATGCACGGCGCCAGCCAGGCACAGCGCGGGGGGCGCTGAGTGCACGCGCGGAACTCATCCAACCGGGCGCGTCGCGTTCTGCGGACCGAGGAGAGAAGAGGCGCGTCTTTGTCGAAACTCCGTCGCGGGTTTTTCGTGGGCACGGGTTTGGGGTGCCGAGTCTCTCTCGGAAATCGGGTCATCGCGAGGGAACCACTAAACGAACGGCGGACGCGCCACACTCGCGCGCGCGCGGAGGGCACGCCCAGGCGCCCTCGCGCGTTTCGTCATGACAGAGACGGAGGATGATGCCACGGAGGTACGCGCCCGCGCGTTCGAATCCCTCGGCGCAGAAGGGTGACCCTTCCTCGTGGCGCTCGCGACGAACCGGGCCCGAAAACGCGTCGTCTTCCACGACGCAACCCTAACGCTCATACCCTTTCCTCGTGCGCCCCGACGCGCGTATCGTCCGCACCCGTTCGTCACGTGCAGGCGGCGTATCAGAAGGCTTTGCGCGCTCTGCAGACCACCATCTCGGGCAAGACGCGCGCCGCGCCCAAGGGCCCGACGGACCTCTCCTGGGAAGATCAGTTCGAGCGCCTGCGTCTGTACGTGGACAGACTCGGAATGACGGACGACTTGGACGCGTTGCGCGCGATCCACGTCTCGGGCACGAAAGGCAAAGGAAGCACGTGCGCGTTCGTGGAGCACATCATGCGCGAGTGCGGCGTGAGGACCGGTCTGTACTCGTCGCCCCACCTGGTGGACGTCCGCGAGCGGTTCCGGATCGACGGCGCGCCCGTTTCCAAAGCGACATTCACGCGAGAATTCTGGTGGCTCTTCGACGCGTGCCGCTCGCGATGCGCCGACCTCGGGGGCCCGCCCGCGTATTTCCGGTTCCTCACCCTGCTCGGGTTCCGGATCTTCGCGCAGGAGAAGGTCACGTGCGCGATCCTGGAGGTGGGCCTGGGCGGGCGTCTGGACGCCACCAACCTCGTTCGCGCGCCCGCGGTGTGCGGCGTCACGTCGCTGGGCCTGGACCACGTGGAGGTCCTCGGCGACACGCTCGCCAAAATTGCGCGCGAGAAAGCCGGGATATTCAAGCCGCGCGTCCCCGCGTTCACGTCGCCGCAGACGCGCGAGGCGATGGAGGCGCTGCAGCGTCGCGCGGACGAGCTGGGCATCGCCTTGGAGACGGCGCCCCCGCTGCGGTCGTACGCCAGGGGCGCCTCCGATCCCCGCTCCGCGGACGAAATCCAGCTCGGGCTCGCCGGCGCGCACCAAAAGCTCAACGCGGCGCTCGCCGTGCGGCTGGTGCGCGAGTGGGCGTTCCGAACGAGGCCGGAGTGGGGGCCCGCGGCGGAGGCGGCGCTCGCCGCGGGCGAGCTCCCGGAGGCGTTCCGGCGGGGGCTCGCGAAGACGGAGTGGTGGGGGCGCGCGCAGGTCGTGCCGGACCCGTCTTTTCTCGTCGCGGACGAAAAAGAGGCGCGGGACGAGGCGGAGGCGGGGGACGGCGGCGACGAGACATCTCCGGAGATCGGGACGGCGCGTCCTTCTCGCGCCGGCGCCGACGACACCGGCGCCGCGCCGGCGTCGCTGGTGTGGTACCTGGACGGCGCGCACACGGAGGAGTCCATGGCGCAGTGCGCGGCGTGGTTCTGCGACGCGACGAGCGAATCGACGATTGCTTCCGAGGCGACGACGACGACGACCGCCGCCCGGGTTCACGCCCAGACGCAGACGAGAGAAGAGCTCCTCGAGCAGAGCCCCGCGGCGTCGATCCCGTCGTCTCCGCCGAAAACGACCGACGGCGTGGACGACGTGAAGGAACACCCGTCCGCGACGCTTTCGAAACCCGCCTCCGACGCGGACGATCCCGTCGGGGACGACGCGGAGCGCGAATCCGAACTCGGCGCGAGCGTCGAGACGAGCGTCGCGCCGCCTCCCGTGCGCGTGCTGCTGTTCAACTGCATGGAAGAGCGCGACCCGCGGACGCTCCTCGCGCCCCTGGCGCAGGCTCTGCGGGACCGCCGCGCGCCGCTCACGCACCCGGCGCTGTTCGCGCCTTCCGAGAGCTCCAGCAAAGGGCTCGCGCCGGACACCAAAGACGCCGAGGACCTCGCATGGCAGAACAAGATGGTGCGCGTCTGGGACGACCTGGCGCGGAAACACCCGGGCGCGTCGCTCGTGTCGGTGGCGCACGGCGGGGACGGCGGGGACGGGGGCGGCGGCGGCGGCGGGGACGGTGCCCGAGAAGCCCCGGACGGCGCCCCGCCGGAGACGGCGG